>OLPQ01001149.1_pt1 | contig 19909 bp, 14 predicted proteins | sample 1672451 | NCBI WGS metagenome assembly OLPQ01 (sample SAMEA3136687, study PRJEB25190) | human gut metagenome | biome: human gut; feature: human-associated habitat; material: faeces | place: Austria | collected 2013
CAACTCACGACCTCGTGAGAGGCCGACTGTGGATGCCCGCAGCGTCCCATAAAACAAGAACATTTCAACTCACGACCTCGTGAGAGGCCGACATACAATACCAATCAGAAACAACATACTGAAAGAATTTCAACTCACGACCTCGTGAGAGGCCGACTGTCTTCGTCTTTGAGCATCTCAACAGGAGATAAAATTTCAACTCACGACCTCGTGAGAGGCCGACTAGAAGCACCGGAGAAGGAGACCGCTGTTCATGATATTTCAACTCACGACCTCGTGAGAGGCCGACAGCATTCAGCGCCGCGGCACAGTGCAAGCAGAGACATTTCAACTCACGACCTCGTGAGAGGCCGACAAAATATAACTGTACTTGGAAATATTTCCGCAAGTATTTCAACTCACGACCTCGTGAGAGGCCGACCTTCGCGCTGACGGGCTGAGTTTTGGAGAATCAATATTTCAACTCACGACCTCGTGAGAGGCCGACAAGGAATTCCTTTAGACAGATAATCATCTCGCACATATTTCAACTCACGACCTCGTGAGAGGCCGACCGTGATCGTCCCCGTCGCTGTTATATCTTTCGCATTTCAACTCACGACCTCGTGAGAGGCCGACGGTGATGCCGATGCCGTTGTCTTCCTTCAAGAAAATTTCAACTCACGACCTCGTGAGAGGCCGACATGACTTCACTTGCCCAGGATTACAGCAGCATCAGATTTCAACTCACGACCTCGTGAGAGGCCGACAGCAATTTTCACTCAAAAACTCATTTTACTCAAATCGTTTTTAAAGCTTATTGCACAAATTATTTCTATTTTTCATTTATACAAGTATTTTCTCAATCATTTTTCTTAGAAAACACGCTCATTTTCTGGTGCGAATGTTCTGGAATATTTCTGTGCACTTGCCTCTCGCACTACAGAATCAAAGTATCTGTGACATCAAATCCAGGCTTTGCACCGATGTGTTCTACCTTATTCTTATAATTTTCGCCCAGATAATAAAATCTTAGACTATCAAGTTCTTTGTCTATGATATTTTCCAAGATATTTTTCACTTGCCTGCATTTGGTTGCATCCATTTGGCACTCAAATACTGAATTCTGTACTCTTTGTCCATAATTGGTGCATTCTTTTGCAACTTTCCTGAGGCGTGTTCTTCCTGCCGCTGTCTGTGTATTTACATCATAGGTAATCAAAACCAGCATTTCCTTCACCTACTTCCAGAAAAATGGTGGATATTCATCCAGATCTCCCCTTAAATATCGGGCTAACAGCATACTCTGTACATAAGGAGCCATTCCCCATTCTATTTTTTCATCTAGGAATGGATGCTTGATTGTTTCCTGTTTTTTAGACTGCCATGCCGATAAAAAAGCCTTTCTTCCCTCATCTGTCATGATAACCGCTTCATTTTCTTTTTTCATAAAATACTTTTCTTTCATAATTCTTTTATTGATCAAAGTTAAAACAAACCGATCTACCATAACACTGCGAAATTCTTCCATAAGGTCCAAAGCTAATGACATCCGCCCAGGTCTATCCGTATGAAAAAATCCCACATACGGGTCCAGGCCAACTGCTTCCAGCGCAGATCCACACATCCCAGCCAACAAAGAATATCCAAAAGAAAGCATAGCATTGACATTATCCAGAGGAGGTCTCTTATTTCTTCCATGAAAATAAAAGTCCTCTTTCTGCTGTAAAATCAATTCATCAAATACAGAAAAATATACCGAAGCAGCCTCTCCTTCAAGCCCCAACAGTTCATCTGCACTTTCACAAGTCCTTATCTTTGTCATACTCTGCGCCAGAAATGATGATTTCTTTTTTATTGTTTCTGCATCCAGACGCAGAGCATAATCTCTCACCGCTCTTTCAAGAACCCATCGTGAATTATAGACTTTTCCAAGAATAAAATTCCTTGCTATCTGTACACTTTCTTCTGGATTATCGCTGATTCTGTATTGTTGCTTTCTCAAAGTCACATTTCCTTTTACCTCACCGGTAACTCTGGCTAAAAACCTTCCATTTCCTGACATGAAAGAAAGATCTATATTTTTCTGAGCACAAGCTCCCATAAGTGCCGGACTGGCTCCGGTATAACCAAATGTAACTATTGCCTGCAGATTATGTAGTGGAACTCTTCCAATCTCTTTCTGCTCTTCCAAAACAACAATATTTTCTCCCTCCAACGACAGATATTTATTTCCAGACGTTACATATAACGTATTTAAAAGCCTTTTCATTCTTTTTCCTCTTCCGCAATTATCCTATCAATATATCTGGAAACTGATTTTTTCTTATTTAAGACAGGAAGACAAATATCCTTCAATGAACAAGCATTACACTTCTTACTTGTCTTTACTTTTGGCGTATAACGCTGTTCATAATATTTATGCATTTCTGCAAATATCTTTCGAACTTTTTCCTTCACTTCATCTGTAAATTCCACCTTCAGGCGATGTTTTGTCTCTCCATAGAAAATATAGCCATATTTTATGCTACAGCATAACATTTCTTCCAGACACATCGCCTGAGCCGCTACTTGAAGGACATCCGAATCATCCATTTTCGGTTTGCCTCTTTTATACTCTATTGGAACAGCTTTATAAAAACCTTCTTTTCCAGATAGATGAATGCCCTCTTTTACTTTATGAAATTCCACTACATCACATTCACCGCTCACTCCCATTTCACGAGAGTGAATCGGCATAGCTCGTACGATTAAAAGATCTCCTCTTTTTTCTTTCAGACTTGCATCATGTGCATTTTCATGAAGAATTTTTCCTTCCACAGTCCTGACATTTTCCTGCCACTGCATTTCTATATAAGCCAAAGCCCATTGTCTTCTGCAAAACTCAAAATGCTGGATTCCGGATAATTGAAGAAAATCTTCTTCCTTATACAAAATCAAATTCCTCCGGTTCTTTACATCCATCTACATGCCATGAGATTTCGTAATCCGTAAATTTCTTCGGATGATCTTTTAGTGGATTAATAGTAAATCCTCTCTGGATTTTTCCACTGGAAACGGATGGCGTTTTTTCATCATGCTGCCACCAATACATCTTGCATACTTCTATACTTCCTTCCGGTCTTGCAGACGATGCATCGTTTTCAAACAAAGTTTTTAATGCTTCCTTCAACACCTCCGCATCCTCCTGGCTGAAGCCTGTTTTCTCTGCGAGCTGAACATTTACACTTCCCATTACCTTGTATACCGCAAAGCCAACTCTGTGCTTCATTCCCATAGTATCAGAAGCCTTACTCTCTTTTCCCGATTCGCTGTTTACACTCTTGGTGATCTGCATGCTGATCGTATCGATTGGTGAAAGGCTGGTTGCCTGGTGAATAGAAACAGGTCCTCTTACGCCAAAAGATACCGGAATCCCTTTAAACGCAAAAACCTGACCAAAAGCTCTAACATCAATCCATTCTCTGCAGGCAATTTCTGCACAAATGTCACGATTTGCATTTTTCTTATTTTCCATCTGAGCTTTCAACTCTTCACAGCTATCTGCCCGATCTTTCAAACTGGTATACGGATCATCTGTACGCTCATCGGACTGCACAAAAATTTTCTGCCCCAAATCCTGAAAACGGTTTCTTATCTTTCTTTTAATACATACATCCGACATTTCACCGTATCCATCCAAATTAATTCGTGGACGGTTTCCATTTAAGGGGTCACCATTCGGATTCGCATTATCAACACTCACAAATAAAGTAAAATCGATTTTTCCTTTTAATTCACTCATTCTTTATTCCTCCTCTTCCTTTTCCTTGGAATTCTCTTTTTTCAACTTCAAATCATAGGCCTGACTGTGAAATCCAAGCAGATATAAACCATCCAGTCTACTGTTATCACTAAAACTTTCTACATCAAATAAGTCACAGATATCATTTAACAGATTTTCGTAAAAACGTCTTTCTGCAATTCCCAGCTTATTCAAATATGGCTGAATATTTTCTTCAATTACCTTCCATGTTTCAAAAGGTCGTTGTGAAAAGGTATTCATATATCTTTTTGCGTTTGTAATTCTTGCTCTATCGCTTTCGTCATAAGTCCGATATTCAATTCTATCCGCTACCGCCAGTAAACGACCATACAAATAATTTCTATCTTTTTCTTCTTTATTTAATGCCACGTTCCATTCCTCCCGTTCATAATGTTTTTTAACTAAAGAACACGCCAGTGTCAAAACTCTTTCCCAGTTTTTCTGCTCCTTATAAGTCAGCGGTGCGGATGCCTTCAGCATAGCTCTATTCACATAATCTTCTGGAATTTTATACCCGTTCCAAATGCAGGGAATCAATCTTTTTGCAACTTCAGCGTACAATTTTTTTCCATTTGCATCCATGATCGCAAGGCTCCCTTTATTTTCCACTCCAAAAAGAAGCTCTGCCACATCACGCACTCCAACCATCCCTGAAAACTGTACTCTTTTTTCACCTTTCCGTTTTTCGTGAATCCATTCACAGCTTTCATGCCATTTTTTAATATTTTCCAGATATCGTGCGGAATCAAGTGTTTTTTCTTCTACCATTGACAATCTTCCCGGAGTTGCTGCATCAAAGGCAAGCAGGAACATGGCTGAAGTATTATCCACCTTTTTCCCATATCCCCGGAGTGCTTTATAAAATTTTATGGCAGTGATCGCATTTCCATCGGATACCATCTCCTCTTCCGATTCCTCATCACTCCATTCATCCCACTCATATTCTGAAGCAACAGTATCTGTATCAGCATCCCACCTCGGCATGCTTAATCGATTCGATTCCCAGGTAACAATTGCCAAAGTATCAAAAAATGTTCCCTGCTTTCTAATAATCCATTTCAACGCATTATGGATTTTCTGAGAGGTTTCATTGCCTACCGCAAAGGCCTCCTCTTTCTCTGCAAAACGTCCTCTGTAGGTAAAATTCTGACTGTCATTCGCAGAAATCAGTTTTGCTCCATCACCTTCATTACGAATTTTTTTTGAATGAAGATAAGAGATTGCTTCTGTATTTCCTGTCAAATAACATAACCCTTTCTCCTTTTCCTGTGAGCGGACATATTTTATATAGCAATCCTGTAAAGTTCTGTCTTTCCAACATTCATCCGTAGTCGGCTCAAGAATATCTGCATCCGCTAAACGAACAATAAACCGAACAAAAGCTTTCGTCTGCACAATCCCCTGAATACTTTCCTTGTCGTCGATCTGATTCTGTTCATTCAATTTTATGACCTTTTCACTGACCAAATCATGAACTAAAGTATTCTTTTTCAGATACAAATAAATTGCCCGAACTTTCTCATGGCAGTAATCGGAATTAACCCATTTTTCAAGTTGGGAAATATACAATTCATTACAAACTCCGTCATCTTTATAATACTTCGTATAATCCCCCGCAAGATATCTCAGATTATCACACAACGGATGCGGCTCCTTCCCGGCAGTCCTGCTTCCGGATTTTTCTGTGACTGGTATAATTGTCAGTTTATCATTGGCATTTACCAATTCTGCATTCATAAAATTTCCACTTTGATCAATGGTTACAACTATCTGTGCAGTGACAGTTGTATGAAACGGCGGTAAAAGCACATACGGCATGTCTCGTCGATATTCAATAACGCCTATTTTATCGTCATTTTTTTCATATAAATCAACCAGTTCATTTACCCAACTCACTCTCCCGCCTCCTCACCGGTAAATTCTTTTAATCCTGTGAAATTATCTTTTCCAAAAATTTTACGCTCCATTTCTCTAATCTGTCTTTTCTGCGTACATTCTTCGGGTCTGACAAATTCTATAATTCCTCCTTTTTTCATAACCGGCTTCCAGAAGCGCACAGTCATTTTTCCCTTGTCTTCTTCTAAAACGGCTTCTTCCGCGTAAGTAATACCATGATACATAAAACCATAATCCACCTCTCCAGTCATTGTATCATAGTAGCTTTCTCTTTCACCAAATACACAGGGCTCCTCAAAAGCCTGACACTCTCTCGTGCCAAGAAAAATATCTCTGCGCCCACCCCGTTCTACCATTCTCTTGGCTATATTGTGATGTTTGTTCTCATTTCTGTCGCCTTCCAATTCAGGATGATTCAAATTCATCTCAAAATGCGCCCGCACCTGATATCTTACATCTTTTAAATAGGTATAATAAGCAAGTTCATTTCCTCCATTATACGCAATTGGACGAATCCCCTTTGTCTCTGTCTGAATAGGATTCATCACTCTTACTGCATCTACAATCCACATAATTGTCGGTTTCCAGTAGATACTTTCCACAATCCCTTTCAGTGCTTCATATGTTGGAATATGATAACTGGTTTTCTCACCACCAACACGCAGTACCGGATCAGAAAAAAGAGCATATGGACCATATACCTCAAATTCTATTGTATTTCTATACTTTTTCAAAAATTTCACCTCCCTATATAGTACAGAGTCCCCACTCAGGCTCATCTACTACGCCTAACGTCTCACTGTAATAGCCATCACATAACACCAGTATACCCTCACTATTTTCATAAATAGCATTTTTAAGACCCTTTTTCCTACATTCTGAAATGCCAACGGTATATCTTTGCAATCTTCTCAGTATCTTTTTCTTCTCAGTTTCCATTTCGGTCTTTGTCAATTCATCTAACAGCAGTCCTGCTTCTGCTCCGTATGGAACCACAATCTTTACTTTATGGTCATTGGCAATCGCCTCAAAACTCTTCCCTGCTGTCAGAAATGCCTGTGGCAATCTTGTCTGCATATTTTTCTTATTATGCGCTCTGTAATATTGTTGCCGTCCTGTTTCGTTTGTGTCAAGTAAACCCACTAATGTCGTTTCCGCTCCGTATACTTTTACTGGAAATTTCGTCTCATTTACACTTAGCTGAGAATGATAATTCAGATAGTAGGCTTTCACCGCAACCTCTGAATCCAACGCATAATTAAATCTTTCCGGATTATTTTTAAAATCATCCAACACTTTCTGCAGTGCCGCCTGAGCATTTTGAATCTCTTTCAAATATTTCAAATCTTCTGCTTTTTTAGACATTTGGATAATATAAACAACACCCATTCTCCCCAACTCTTTATGACGATTGCATCTTCCAGCAGCCTGAATAACATTATCAAGGCCTGCTTTGGATCGTATCACACAACCAAAAGAAAAATTTACTCCCGCTTCCACGACCTGTGTACTGATGCAGATAACCTTTTTGGTTTTGTCTTTTAATGCCTTTTTTATATCTTTCAATACGTCCAACTTATGCTGTGGACACATATTATTGCTCAAATAAAAAATTTCATATTCCTCAGTACAAGTCTCCGCTAATTTTTTAAATACTTCAAAAGCACATTTTATCGTATTCACAATCACCAGAACACTTTGATATTCCTCCACTTTTTCAAGGGTAAAATCTCTTAAGTCCTCTATTTCCATTTTACCTAAAAGCTTTGTTTCATCAATAATTTCAACCCTCTTAAAAGCTTTTGCATATTTTTCGGCCTCTCCCACCATCTCCTGACATTCACAGATATTATTTTCCTTAAGAGAAGCCAAGGTCGGCTGTGTAGCAGAACACAGCACTACCGTTGTCTCACAAAACTGAGAAAGGAAGTTTACTGCCAGATTAAAAAGTTCCGTACATTTAACAGGAAATGCCTGTACTTCATCAAATATAATAATGCTGTTGCACAGGTTATGCATCCTTCGAATACAGCTTTTCTGAGCAGAAAACAGAGTATTTAAAACCTGTACCGCTGTCGTCACAATAATTGGTACATCCCACGTTTCTGTAAGACTGCGATATTTTTCCTCTTCTCCCTCTTCACAAATTACATTACAGTGATGTTCCAAAACAACCGCCGGCATTCCTGTCGCTTTTCGGATCTCCTCAGCGTTCTGCTCTAAAATAGAGTTGAAGGGCGCTATATAAATAATGTGCCGTTTCTGCTCTCTTTTTGCATGGTATAAAGCAAATCGAAGACTGCTTAAAGTTTTACCTGCTCCTGTTGGCACCGTCAATCGATAAAGCTTCCGATCCATTTCAGCCGCCTTTCGGCAGGAGTCTGATATCTCCTGCCGAAAAGAATTTAGCTGATTTCCATTAACCGGATTATTCTGAATTTCACTTTCCAAATACTGCTCAAAATTATGGATGCATTCCTGCCATATGCTCTGAGTTTCCTCCATTGAAATTCTTTCCGATAATGGAACACCTTGAAAAAAGCACGCAGTATCTGTCCAGTCTGCATCGATAAGCAATGACAGCGCTACTCTTAAGTACATTCCTCTATAAAAAGATGCAGCTCCACAATTTTTCCCGGAAGAGTCACAGGTTTTAACAAAGCCTTTTATCTCTTCATAGATCTTTCGATAAGATTGAACTGCCTCCTCACCGCATCTCTCCAGCATTTCTTTGTCATAAATCTGAAAAAAGCACTCTTTAATGTGATCATATTCAATTTCTTTTTTCAGACGCCGTTCCTGTAAGCTCTGACCTGTTTCCAGGTTAATACAGTCCTCCATACCATGATGAGAATAAATTAAAGTACTGACAAATTCTGCAACCGGCCCGACTTTAATTAACTCCAGTGCCATTCTTCCTCCAGCAGTAGAGTGATCCAGTCCATGTTTATGCGCCTGATCTCCCAGTTTCAGGATGCTCTCAAAATCATCCTGATTTTCCGTACCAAGTTTTCCCGCGTCGTGGAGCATTTTTGCCAGTTTTATAAGACTTTCCAACATCGGGAGCTGACAAATATTCTTGGAAAAAAGCAGTATATTTTCCACATGCTCCTTCATGGACTGGCATCTTCCTGTTTTATAGTCCACATGAGCCAACTGCCTATTCATTGCAACCGGAATGTTTGTTTCCTTGTTGTTCATATAATACTCCTTGTATGATATGGCTATATTTTCAATATTTAATTGTATTTCTTTATTTATTTTTACTACATTCTACCAGATCTCCAGTTATAACGCAAGATAGAAATCGAAAAAATGTTCGATTTTGGTTCTACTTTTCTTATTTTGCCTTGCAAACTCTATCACCCGATTTATTCTCTCGGCAACCTCAGCAAATTATCTGTCTCTGTAGTATTAGCCTTAGAACGAACATACTTCTCTCCTAAAGGGCTCAGCACGGGAATAAGATTTGGATAAGGTGGAATATTTACTGCTATCGTTTTGGGGAATTGTTTCAGATAATCGTAAACTTTTGATTTTTCCCAGTATGTACCAAAGGCATCAATATAAATAGAGTCTATATCCTGTACATTTCTGGAGTTTTCATAGTTATGTTTCATTTTGATCTTAGTTGCTTTCATAGAAAAAGCCTCCTTTGATATTTTTTTGTAATGAAATATCATAGAAAGGCTTTACAAAAAGTCCAAAATAATTTAGAATAAATTTGATAGGGGCTATTCAAATTATTTGGATTGCACTTTCTATGATGAGCCGTCTGATATTGCCGTATCAGATGGCTTTTTCATTACATCTTTACTATACCGCACTAGTTTCTTCTTGTCAATATATACTTCTCAATTTTTTACACAAAAAACATTATAAGAATATAAATTATACTTATCACAAATAAAGCTATAACAATATAAATTTAAAAAGCGATTGAACCAACTCAACCGCTCTTTTACACAAACAAATGTATAAGAATATTTTTCAACTCACAGATTTTCATCTGACAATTTGCAAATAAAGGCTACAAGAGTTTATATTACTCTTGCAGCCTTTATTTCCTTTACTCACTCAAACTCAATCGTTGCAGGAGGTTTCCCCGTACAATCGTACATGACGCGGTTTACGCCTTTGACTTCATTGACGATACGGTTGGTGACTTTGGCGAGGACTTCCCAGGGGATCTGGGCGGCATCGGCGGTCATGAAGTCGGAGGTATTTACGGCACGGAGGGCGATGGCGTAATCGTAGGTACGGAAATCACCCATAACACCTACGGAACGCATGTTGGTCAGGGCTGCGAAATACTGACCAAGACCTTTGTCGATTCCTGCTTTTGCGATCTCTTCACGGTAGATGGCGTCGGCTTCCTGAACGATTTTTACTTTTTCCTCGGTTACTTCTCCGATGATACGGATTCCAAGGCCGGGACCCGGGAAGGGCTGACGGTACACCAGATACTCGGGGATACCAAGCTCCAGACCGGCGCGCCGAACCTCATCTTTAAAAAGAAGACGTAAGGGCTCGATGATTTCTTTGAAATCAACTACGGACGGAAGTCCTCCTACATTATGATGAGATTTGATGACTGCGGATTTTCCAAGGCCGGACTCGATCACATCCGGATAAATGGTTCCCTGAACGAGATAATCCACGGCGCCAATCTTTTTTGCCTCTTCTTCAAATACGCGGATAAACTCTTCGCCAATGATCTTTCTCTTCTGCTCCGGCTCGGTAACACCTTTCAGCTTATCATAATAACGCTGCTGGGCATTGACACGGATGAAATTCAAATCGAACTGTCCGTTTGGTCCGAATACGCCTTCCACTTCATCACCTTCGTCTTTGCGGAGAAGGCCATGATCTACAAATACGCAGGTAAGCTGCTTTCCGATTGCTCTGGAAAGGAGACCTGCTGCAACAGAAGAATCAACTCCACCGGACAGGGCAAGAAGTACTTTGCCATCGCCAACTTTTTCGCGGATTTCCTTAATCGTATGCTCAACAAAAGCATCCATCTTCCAGTCACCGGCACATCCACATACACCCAGTACGAAGTTGGACAGCATTGTCTTTCCTTCTACAGAATGAAGTACTTCCGGATGGAACTGAATTGCATACAGTTTCTTTTCTGCGTTTTCTGCTGTTGCTACCGGGCAGTCTGCTGTATGTGCAGAGATTTCAAATCCAGGTGCCGCTTTGGAAATGTAATCTGTATGGCTCATCCAAACGATTGTTTTTTCTGATACGTTTTTGAAAATGCTGGAGTCTTTTTTGTCAACCAGCAGTTCTGTCTTACCATATTCGCTGACATCTGCTTTTTCAACTTTACCGCCAAGGACATGCATCATAAGCTGAGCGCCGTAGCAAAGTCCAAGAACCGGAACACCAAGTTCAAACAGCTCCTTCTGATAAGTCGGTGAATCTGCTTCGTAGCAGCTGTTCGGGCCGCCGGTAAGGATAATTCCCTTAGGATTCATCGCTTTAATCTTCTCAAGATCGGTCTTGTATGAATAGATTTCGCAATATACGTTACATTCTCTGACACGTCTTGCAACCAGCTGATTGTACTGACCGCCAAAATCAATAACAATAACTAACTCTTTTTTCAAGGCTTTCCTCCTGTTTTCCCTATAAATTCGTTACTGTTCACTTCGTGCACAGTAACAGAACTCTCTTTAGAATCTTTTTTCATTATAAATGAGTAGGAGGACTTTTACAACGGCTAATTTCTTTTTATTTTTGTGTCTCTGTATTTTCCAGCTGCTTTTCTGCTTCTTTAATAAAATTTATTTCTTCTTTAGAAATCCCTCACGTTTTCTTCAATTTCTCATCACAGTTTCATCACAGATTCCCTGTATATTAATAAGCAAATAAAGCAAATGCTTTTTTACATATATTTTTCTTTTTCATACTCGCCGGGCCTGACAGCCCGGCCCTCCTTCTTTTTACGGATTTTTATGGATTCTTTTTATTTATTACCAGAGATAGTTTTTCCCTTCCTGGTACAAAGCTTCCATTGCAAAGCGAACACAAGGAAGTTCCGTCATAGGATCTTCAATCCCAACCGAGAGCCGATATCCCTTTTCCAGAAGACTATTCAGTCTTTCCGTTTCCAGTGCAGTCAATGTAGTCGCTTTTTCTCCCGGAAGCAGCGAAGATATTTTTATTGAGATCCTGCTCTTTTCAACAAGTTTGCCGGACTCATCTTCAATATACACGTACACCGGCCATTCCTTGTACATCGGCGCCACTCCTGAGTTTTCCCATGTCAGCTTCAATCTGCTGCCTTTAGCGGTATTCTTCAGTTCTGCCATTGAAATCCACAGCCGATATCCCATATTTTTCAAAACTTCTTTATATCCATCCACATAGTTTTCATCCGGAATCTTTGGTCCCAGAAAAGTAGTATGTGCTTCCCGGAGCATTTCTACAGTCCCGGACAGATTTGTATCCAGCATTTCTTCCATTGAAAGAGAACTCGTGAATTCTCCTCCGGAAGGTGCTGTTTTCCAGAAATCATTCATTGGAACAATTACATTCTTTTCACCTGTCTGATCATATTCACCACCATTATTGATCCAGCCCAACCAGCTCTGTGTGGCCTCCGGCTGTCCGGTCATGTCGTTGTACAGTCCAAATCCATATTTTTCTGCTGATGCAAAAGGTCTGCGCATAAGAATCATTGCATCAGGAAATGCTTCTGTCCATGGAAGAATGTATTTATCTCTTACAGCTTCCCTTGGAATTCTCTGGATTCCCTCACTGTAATTCACGTGCCACTCTCCCCAGTGGCCAAGGCTTCCAAGCTCAACATAGCTGATCAGACCATCCTGTCCAAAATGCTCTCCGATCGCCCTGACTGCCTTTCTATGACAGGAAATGATCGTCGGATTATTATAATCCGGTGCAAAACCTTTGCCATCCTCTCCGTCATACCATCTGCCGGCCTCTCCACTCTTCTCATACAGCCATTCCGGGATATCCATGTGTGCTTCTTCGCCTGGAATATCACAGACAAATCTGAATACCAGATGCTTTCCCTCTTTTCGCCATCTCGAAATCTGATTTTCTTCGTCAATTGACGCCCAGTTGTAAACACCTTCTTCCGGTTCCAGCTCCGCCCATGTGATATCCATATACAAAAGTGAAATATCTTCCGAAACCTCGTTATACCATGCACTTGGGACATATCCCATAAGCGGATTTCCAAAAGCCGCCTGACTTTCTTTATATTGTTTTATTGTTTTTCTTCTGCTTAGCCAGAACATTTCCACTCCTGCTGCCAATACGATTGTCAGAATTAAGATCAGACAACGTATCACTCTTTTTTTAGCCATGATATTCCCCATTATACTGGATCAATGTCACATCATCTACATGCTCGATCGCACGGATTTTTTCCATAAAGTCCATATCCGTCTGTTTACAGAAGATCTCTACTGCCATTTCCGTTTTTTCTTTACGCATAGTTTTAGACTTTATAAAATATTTTCGTTTTCCAAAGCATCGGATAACCTCATCTCCTGCTTCATCTCCACTGTAATGGATAACTGCAATATAAATTCTCCCTCTCTGCTGTCTGCTGTAAAACAGTATTATCATAAGGATCATAATTGCTGCCGCAATAAGCGCCAGCACATACATTCCGGCTCCTGCCGTGATTCCTGTGGTGATCGCCCAAAACAGATACAAAAGATCCATAGGATCTTTTACTGCTGTACGAAAACGGACAATGGAAAGTGCACCAACCATACCAAGTGAAATTACAACATTGGTGCTGATCGCCAGCGTTACCATACAAGTCAGAACAGTCATTCCTACCAGAGTCACTGCAAAAGTTCTTGAATAAATAACGCCTGTATAAAATCTTCTGTATACCAGAAAAATAAGAATTCCCAACGCCAGTGCTGCAACCAGAGCGACCAGAATACTCGAAATATTATATTGATCAAATACACCTGATTCCAGCACTGACTTTTTTATCATGTCTTTTACACTCATAATATCTCCCTTTCCTGTGTTTCATACCAGTATTCAAACCCATTCATATATCTTGTTTTCTCATAACAGAGTACATATTTTGAAACTGCCGTAAATTCAGCTGCATGAGGCGGCAGAATATCTCTGACAATCTGAGGAAGCATCTCTGTAAATTTCACTTCCATAACAAGTTTACCGGGTTCCAGCACTGGAAGCGTCGGCAAAGTCGAATCAAAAATATCAAAACTTCCAATTGCTGCTCTCACATCTCTGTCAAATGTAACTCTGACAGTCCCCTCATCCATGATCCAGGGTTCTCTGTCATAATCCACGATCGTACGCGGACGCATCATATTGCTCACACACTCTACATAAAACTCTCTGCATAGAGGATACTGGCTTTTCAGAAGAAATTCATAATCCCCAGCCAGAATCTTCTCTACTTCTTCACGAGTCAGAGGTGCGCTTTCTTTAAAGATATAGCTTCCATGCTTTTTCTTTCTCTCCAGTTTTATGGATCTGTCACTATAATTATAGATTCGGATACGATATTTTTTTCGCATCAGAATTCCAGCTTCTTTTTCCTCATACGCACTGTTCCAGTAATCATCAAAGTAAAGACTTCGGATCATATATCCCCCTTCATCTGCATGAGGATCCAGATGAAGAAACGGTGACATACGCAGACGAAGAAGTTCTTTTTCTCCCACACTGATCAGATATTTCCACTCATTTCGAAATAACTCTTTCTTACTTTTCATCATAAATATCTTCCTCAATCTGATCGTCTTCTGTGACATAAAAGCATTTCATTCCATAATTCTTGCCGGAATCTGTTACGTAATAATCAAAGGCATCCTGTGTGTATCCGGATTTATTGCCTGCACGCACCCTGACAAAGTACTGTCCGGCTTCTGGTACATCCATCTCCATTTCTGGAAGCAGCTGATTCTCTGAGCTGTAAATAACATCCTGAAACAGATAATCTCTTGCAACTTCAACGGTATATGTAATATCCTCTGCATCCAAATCATAGGAAACATCCCAGATCAGCTTCAGTTTATTATCTTCTATAACCGGTACTCCAATATAAAATGGCATCGGCTTTTCCAGGCTTTCCAGATACAGCTGATAATTTGTCTCCACCTCTCCGGGAATTGCAGCTGCCACCTGCTCATACTGTTCCTCCGTCAGAGGCTCATTCATCTGATCCGGCATGGAATACGCATAGGGTTTTACAACGCTCTTGTAACTCTCAATCATCGTGGTGAGCCTGTCCTCTGTAAGATAATTTTCCTTCAGATCCAGGATCGCATCATTTAATTTATCTCGGAATGTCTGTGATTTCAGGCATCTCTGAAATAAGACATTTCCCCAGTAATTACTGATTCCGGATTCCCAGCCGCCCTGATCTGAAAATTGCCGTATTTTATATTCTGTTCTCATAAAAGAACCATCATTATCCCAACTGATAAAATACCATGTATCGGAATTAAGCGGACTGTAAATATAAGAATTTCTATTTTGTGTATCCACATTTCCGGTCAGGATCTGATATGCCATCCAATAGGTAATATTTTCCGTATCAAAGTACTGGTTCAGAATCTCATCAATCGGTATCGAGTAATCATTGACTGTATCCAGCATCTCTATCAGTTTACTGTGATCAGAATTTCCTTTTATTTCCAGATATTCTTCAAACTTTTTCTGGTCGTAATCCGCATCATCTTCTTTTTTGATCACGTCCTCATAGCGATAGAATTCAAAAGAATTAATTTTGTACAGCTGTCCATTCGAGTCCAGGCCATGAGCCTTCATTCCTGTTTTATTTAGCTGCTCTACCTGCGTATATAATCCATAATCTGCAAAGCTGTCACTCGTTCCATCTGTATTGTCCTTCACATACAAATGTACAAACTGTGTTCGGAGCGAAAGCATCTGCGGAATTTTCTTCATCAGATCATAAGCCAGTTTATTTCGGAAACGCATTCCTTCGCCCATATGTTTATTCAGATTGATCGTTCTCTGTCCACGCCAGGTTCCCTTGTTTTTTTTCAGCTCGATTTTGTAATTCTTCTGTGCATATTCGCTGGATGTCTGTCCCCGGACCTGCACTGTGGCATTTGGCGCAGTTTCTCCATAACCGACCGCTCCCTGCTGTGGACCATCTTCATCCCCGACCTGCAGAAGAGCCGCAGCCTGATAACGTTCCACTCCCATAGTATCATAGTCATATACCGAATAATTGTTGATTTCCTTCCAGGAATGATCTGTATTCTCCGATACATTTCCTCTCGAAACAGTCAGATACATTGTCACCACACTGGTCTCATCATCATTTTCGTATAAAGTATCTTTATCTCTCAGATGTACTTCATTGATGTCCTGTTTCGCAGCTTTTTTTATTTCTGCATCTTCATCTGTCAGATTCGCTGTTTCACCTGCCTGACTTTCGCTGCTTTTTTCTCTGTCCATAACACATCCGCTGCACATCGAAATGACCAGGGACACTGCCAGCAATCCTGCTGCTTTTTTATATTTTCTCAAGCTCCTGTCTCCCTTCTAGTTTTTTATCAAGAAAATATCCAAGTTCTGTGAATATACCTGTTTTTTCCTCCTGAACCACCGGCTGTACACTCAGGATGTAATACGGAAGCCTTTTTGTATAGTAATCCAGTCTCAGAACTGAGAACAGAAAAAACGCCACACATCCAGCCAGAAAACCAAATCCATAATATACCTGTGGGAAAAACAGGGATATTATCGTAAATACAGAAGTTCCTGCCGCAAAAATCCCGGAAGACCACAATGCGCCTTTGTAATCCGTAAAATATAACAGGAGAAGCAGCATTGTATTTGCTACCGCATAAAGGCCATATCCCACACAAAGTGTCCGGAAATATCCTTCCATCAGATCGTTGAAACCAAGCGGCAGATACTCCAGAAGGATACCTCCCACCGAAATCACCAGAGCCGTAGTCAGCAGCTGTTTCAGTGCCGTATATTTTAGTTCCATATTTAAGATTTTTCGCATCTCTTTTCCGGCCTGTTTAATATCTCCTATTGCACCCTTGTCGTTAAACAGACTGTAATAATTTCGATATTTCGGATAGAAATTCACCTCTACTGAAACCACAAAATTTACAGTTGTAACTAATATAGTAAGAAAAGCGATCAACGCCGGAACGTCATGGTACGGCGCCCCGACAAAAAGCCCCTGTACTTTTACCTGCAGTGGTCCCATCCACATGATCACCAGATGCGCAAACAATCCGATATTGATAAAAAGACCCGTAAATGCCAGTGGTAAAAACTGATCCACCCATCTCAGAAAGAAAAAGGCGCTTACATTTCCTGACGGAAAATACTGATACAGAAGCGTCACATCCCACACCATCATTACACCATAACCGACAGAAACAGCAATCAGCAAAGCCTCAACATGTGGAATCCCTGTCATAAGGAGAATCCACCCTGTCAGAAATGTCACCAGGATCGCTGCGATAAAAGCAAGAAGAATTCCTCTGTAATCTTTAATCGCAGTAAGATAGCTCATCGCATTCCAGGTAATGATCAGCTCTCCAAAAAATCCAAAGCAGAGAAATCCATCCAGTAGTCCGGCTCCTGAAAATATGAGAAAAACTCCGTAAAGAATGCCTCCCACAATCAGCATAAGCCCTGAAGATCCCCAGAACGAAGGCAGTACTGCCTCATAATTTTCTTCATACAGCTGATCTGCAATAAATCTGGTGACCACCATAGAAAGAAAACTTGTGACGGTCAGGGAGGCCAGCAGAGTATATGTGATCATACATACCAGAAGCTCTCTGCTGTGTCTTGAACCGCCTGTGATATCACACAAAAACATAACTCCAAGAAGAAGCACAACTCCCAGGAGCATTGGTCCGGTACATACAACTCCGGCATATCCATAAGCCCGAAATGTCGCAAACAGTCCACGTCTGTTGAAAAGTTTTTTCAGCTCAAATCCTATTCCAGCCATTTTTCTCTTCAACCTCCCTGTATACTTTACGATAATTCTCCATCATATCTTCATGTTTGTAATAGGTTTTCACTCTGTTCTGAGCATTTTCTCCCATTCTTCTTCGTCTTGGCTCCGACACACACAGCTTTTCCATTGCATCCGCCAGACCCTCACGATACATAGGTGCCACATAATATCCGGCCCGCCCAAAAGAGTCCCCCTCGCTTCCTTCAAGAAGTTCTCTGCAGCATCCGACATCCGTTGTCACACACGGACGTCTTGCGGCAAAAGATTCCAGAACCGATAGTGGCTGTCCTTCTGAAATGCTTGTAAGTATTGTAAAATCCAGCTTTTCCATATATTTGACAATATCTACACGCCCTGTAAAAATTATATTTTTTATTTTCAGCTGGTCAACCAGCGCATAGCATTCCTCTGCATATTCTTCATCATCCACGCCTCCCATGATATGCAGGCGCACATTCTGTAACCGCGCTGACAACTCAAAAAATGCATATATCATCGTTTTGATATCTTTGATCGGTGCCAGTCTTACTACCGCGCCAATATCAATCCAGCCATCTGGCTCTTTCAGCGGAATACCTGACAGTCGGTCATAGTCTATTCCGTTAGATATCACTCTGCATTTATCTTTATCACAACCCATGCTTACCTGCGTATGCATAGCGTTGGTAAAAAGACTGGTCACGCGAAATGCTCTCTGATATATCATATCTGACAGCATATAGAAAAAAGAAATCCACTGTTTCTTAAAAGATGGCACCACCCATTTAGCACGGATGATCTCTTCTTCTCTTTCACGTGTATAAATCCCATGTTCTGTAAGAAGCACGTCTTTTTTGTTCACATAACCTCCCAGACAGGCAAGAAGACCTCCATAACCGGTGCAGATTGCATGGTATACATCTGCCTTCGGCACCTCTGTCCCCATCAGATACAGCACCGGGAGCAGCATTGAACGCATGGTATGAAAAGCATCTGCAAATGCGATATACGGGTAGTGTTCTTCGCAGCATTCTATAAGGATCTGCAGAAATTCCTCACTCTTCAGAAATGACATTGGGTTCATATGTTTATCATGATACAGCCGGAACAAAACTTCCCAGTCCGGTCTCCCACAATCCATCAGCTCACGAAGGCTGTCTTGTTCTTCCCTGGTAAATATATGTAGAAGTTTCCCGGTATCTTTCACATGCAAAGCATCATCTAAGAATACTTCCTTTACTTCCACCACATTTTCCGGGAGTTCATACACAAACTTTCCTTTATCTTCGGCATGTGCTCCAATGACCCACAAGACAAATTCATGCTCTTTCATCTCTTTGATATACTGATGCATCCATGTGGATACACCTCCGTGCACATATGGATAACATCCTTCCAAAATCAAACAAATTCTCAACGTACTGTCCTCTTATTTCTTCTCAATCGTAACTTCATCATTCACTGCATGCAGCAGATAAAGATTTCCTGTTACATGCTCCAGTTCTCCACCTGTAACTTTGCCCGGTATCCCATCGTTGAACCGGAGCATCAGATATGCTTCATCATAAAAATGATCCAGCTTCAGTTCCACACTTTTATCTGTCACATTTTTCTCATACGTCAGTGCACCATATCGTTCAATCGCCCCAGACAATTCTGATCCGGTCAGATTACGAAGTTCTGGTGCTGAATCATAGAGCCAGTCCATATACTCCTCCAACCGGTTCTTTAATTTTTCCCAGCCAAGCTTTGCCCCACGGTCTTCATCCAGCAAGTCATCCGGATGCATAAAATGACTGTTCACAAAATGCATATTTAATTCAGACACTGCTGCCATCTGCATATAATCATCAAGGATGGCTCCGGAAATGATTCTTGGCTGTTCTACGATACCGTCATCTGACACTTCAAATTCCTGTGTATAAGCACATTCTCCGGCAAAATAATTACTAGCTATCGTCTTAATCTGCGGAAACTTTTGCGCCAGCATCTTCCGCCCCTGCTCTGACAACACATTTGACGGAGGAACATAGACCGACATCTGCGTTCCCGGGAACATTTTTTTACCAAACCGCATAAGTTCTGACATAGCAGACTCCATTGCTTTTTCATTCTTCCATGTTTTATACGGAAGAACATCTCCATAATCTGTATCACCCAGACACAATGGCTGATGGTTGTACCCGTGATAACCTAATTCACCACCCTGATGAAGTACCATATTTCCAAAATATTGAAAACGCTCATTG
>OLPQ01001163.1_pt1 | contig 19790 bp, 14 predicted proteins | sample 1672451 | NCBI WGS metagenome assembly OLPQ01 (sample SAMEA3136687, study PRJEB25190) | human gut metagenome | biome: human gut; feature: human-associated habitat; material: faeces | place: Austria | collected 2013
GTAGCCCTTGGCTTTGTTCTTGGCACCGCTTAAGATCATCCATCCAATACGGAAGCCTGCGATCATGTGGGACTTGGAAAGTCCGGAAAAGGTAACGCAGAATACATCCGGCGCCAAAGATGCGATGGAAGTATGCTTGTAGCCGTCCATGATCAGGCGGTCGTAGATCTCATCGGAGAAAATAATCAGCTCATGCTCTCTTGCAATCTGCACGATCTGCTCCAGAATCTCCTTGGGATAAACAGCTCCTGTAGGGTTGTTCGGGTTGATGATGACGATGGCTTTGGTTTTGTCTGTGATCTTGCTCTTGATATCGTCGATGTCCGGGTACCACTCAGACTGCTCGTCACAGATGTAGTGGACTACATTGCCGCCTGCCAGGGTAGCTGTGGCGGTCCAGAGAGGATAGTCCGGAGCCGGGATCAGGATCTCGTCGCCATTGTCCAGAAGGGCCTGCATACAGAGATTGATCAGCTCGCTGACACCATTGCCTGTGTAAATGTCGCTCATGGTTACTCCGGGAATGCCGCGAAGCTGTGCGTACTGCATGATGGCCTTTCTCGCGGAAAAAATACCCTTGGAGTCGGAATAGCCCTGAGAGGTACGGATATTGCTGAGCATATCCAGAATGACCTCCTGGGGTGCGGAAAAGCCGAATGGATATGGGTTGCCGATATTCAGCTTCAGGATCTCCATTCCGTCCTCTTCCATTCTGGCTGCTTCATCCACAACCGGGCCTCGCACATCATATAGTACGTTATCCAGTTTGCTGGATTTCTCAAATGTTTTCATTTATTTCACTCCTCATCTTACTATGTTCTATGTCAATCTGTAGAATATCACAGTTTACTAAGTCCGTTGCAATGCACTTAAATTCTGCATTTGCACCGCACTTCCGGAACTTCTGTGAAAGCCCGTTCTACTTCGGCATAACATATTTCTTGTTATCTATCATCTCATATTTGGCCGATTTTCGCAAGCCCCTATGAAATTTTTGGAAATGTTAAAAAAACTCTTTTCTTTTTTAGCACTTTAGTGTATAATAGCGTCGTTGAAAAAATTTTACTCAGGATGAGGAGGAATTACAATGTCTTACACTGAAGAAGTATATGAAAGAGTCGTAGCACAGAATCCTGGCGAGCCAGAGTTCCATCAGGCAGTAAAAGAAGTTCTGGATTCCCTGAAAGTCGTAATCGACAAAAATGAAGAAGAATACCGCAGCATGTCCCTTCTGGAACGTCTTGTTGAGCCGGAAAGAATCATTTCCTTCCGTGTTCCGTGGGTAGATGACAAGGGCGTTGTTCAGGTGAACAAGGGATACCGTGTACAGTTCAACAGCGCGATTGGACCTTACAAGGGCGGTCTTCGTTTCCATCCGTCTGTTAACCAGGGTATCTTAAAATTCCTTGGATTTGAGCAGACATTTAAGAACTCTCTTACCGGACTTCCAATTGGCGGCGGTAAAGGTGGTTCCAACTTTGACCCGAAAGGCAAATCTGACAGAGAGGTTATGGCATTCTGCCAGAGCTTTATGACAGAGCTTTCCAAATATATTGGTGCTGATACTGATGTTCCTGCTGGTGATATCGGTGTAGGCGGACGTGAGATTGGTTATTTATTCGGACAGTACAAGAGAATCCGCGGATTATATGAGGGTGTTCTCACAGGTAAAGGACTTACCTACGGCGGATCTTTAATCCGTACACAGGCTACCGGATATGGTGTTGTTTATATGCTTGATGAGATCATGAAAGCACATAACGATTCTATCGATGGAAAGACATTCATCGTAACAGGATCCGGTAACGTTGCTATTTACGCAGTTGAGAAAGCTCAGCAGCTTGGCGGCAAAGTTGTTGCTATGTGCGACTCCAACGGATATATTTATGATCCAGAAGGAATCAAGCTTGACATCGTTAAAGATATCAAAGAAGTAAAACGTGGACGTATCAAAGAGTATGCTGACCGCGTTGAGGGTGCTACTTATACAGAGGGTACCGGAATCTGGAACATCAAATGTGATGTTTACCTTCCATGTGCTACTCAGAACGAGCTTGCACTTGACGGAGCTAAAACTCTTGTTGCTAACGGCTGCAAATATGTAGTTGAGGGTGCAAACATGCCTACTACTCTGGATGCTACAGGTTATCTGCAGGAGAACGGTGTTCTGTTCATGCCTGGTAAAGCAGCTAACGCTGGCGGTGTTGCTACTTCTGCTCTTGAGATGAGCCAGAACTCCATGAGACTTTCCTGGACAGCTGAGGAAGTTGATGAGAAGCTTCACGGTATCATGGTAGATATCTTCCATAAAGCTGATGATGCTGCTAAGCGTTACGGCATGGAGGACAACTATGTTGCTGGTGCTAACATCGCTGGATTCGAGAAGGTTGTAGATGCTATGAAGGCTCAGGGTATCTGCTAATCTGAGCATGATATGAAATTGAGAGGGGCGGGCGCTTCGGCGCCTGCCCCTTTTTTGTATGGTGGAAGAAAATTTGCGTAGCGAAAATACCCCGCTCTACGGCGGGGACGGGAACCGCGAACTTCGCTTCGCTCCGTTTGCGTAGCGAAAATCCCCCGCTCTACGGCGGGGGATTTTCTTAGTTCATGAACTTCTTCAATTCATCCATGAAGGTGCTTACATCTTTAAATTCCCTGTACACGGACGCGAAGCGCACATAGGCGACGGAATCCAGGTCTTTTAGGTGGCTCATGACGATTTCGCCAATCTTGGTGCTGGAGATTTCTTTTTCTTCGGTGTCGAAGATGTCGCCTTCTACGGCGTCGATCATGGCTTCTAATTTCTCGCTGGCGATGGGACGCTTATAGCAGGCGCGGCGGATGCCGTTGATCAGTTTGTTGCGGTCGTATTGCTCCCGGTTCAGATTTTTCTTGATGACCGTCAGCGGAATGATCTCCACATTCTCATATGTAGTAAATCTCCTTCCGCAGGAATCGCACAATCTTCTGCGGCGGATGGAATTGGTTTCTTCTACTGGTCTTGAATCTACTACTCTTGTATTATCCTGATTGCAATATGGGCATCTCATATGAACTTGTCTCCCTCCTTTTCGCTCCCATGTATCAGCCTTTCAAAACGGACATGCCGCTTGTTGGCGGCATCACTTTATATTAGGTATTCCTCATTTTTTAGGAGCAATTCATTGGCACTTTTACAGGTATTTTCTCACTTGCCAGAACCAGCACCAATCTTTTCATTCGGTAACATAAAACGGACTGAATTTCTTAATTTTTATTATACTTTAAATATAGAAAGTGTGTCAACAAACTCTGGGCATATTTTCAGAATTTTTGCATAATCTCATAAAAAACAGGTATTTTTCATGCGTATCTGCGAATTAAAACAAAAAGAAGTGATCAATATCTGTACCTGCCGTACTTTGGGCTGCCCGGTGGATGTGGAGTTTGACTGCGAAAACGGGTGTATTACGGCTATTGTGGTTCCGGGACCCGGGAGCTTTTGCTTCTGTTTCTGGGGTCCGGCCAGCGAGTATGTCATTCCCTGGAACTGCATCCGGCAGATTGGGGATGACATTATTTTAGTAGAGATTGATGAAAAGCATTGCTGTAAAAAAGACTAATACAGCCAAATTCAGGCAAAATATAACACCAGTCAGGAGTTACAAACTATGAAACCTGCTAAGCTCATTGCAATATGGTTATAAATTGTCAAGGGGCAATAATTTTTATATTTTCCCGAAAAAAGAATATTTGTCCTCCGGCATGAGAATCATTTTATTAATCCGTTTACTTATGCACAAAAAGGAGGATTCATAAAATGGCACTTAACAAAGTTGAAATTTGCGGAGTTAATACGTCGAAGCTTCCGGTATTGAAAGCAGAGGAAAAAGAGGAACTTTTTCGCCGGATCAAAGAGGGTGATGAAGAGGCCAGGGAGCTTTACATTAAAGGAAATCTGCGGCTTGTTCTCAGTGTGATCAAGCGTTTTTCAGGGAGCAGTGAAAATATGGATGATCTTTTTCAGATCGGGTGTATTGGGTTGATTAAGGCCATCGACAATTTTGACACTACATTGAATGTAAAATTTTCTACTTATGCAGTGCCTATGATCATTGGGGAAATCCGGCGGTATCTCCGGGATAACAACAGTATTCGGGTGAGCCGGTCTTTGCGGGATATTGCTTACCGGGCAATTTATGCCAAAGAAACTTATGTAAAAAATAATCTGAAGGAGCCGACTATCACGGAAATCGCCCAGGAAATCGGTATTGATAAAGAAACCATTGTATATGCTATGGATGCCATTCAGAATCCGGTGAGTTTGTTTGAGCCGGTTTATACGGAGGGTGGGGATACCCTTTACGTGATGGATCAAATCAGTGATAAGAAGAACCGGGAGGAAAACTGGGTGGAGAACCTTTCCCTGCGGGAGGCGATTAACAGGCTGAATCAGCGGGAGCGGCATATTATTGACTTGCGTTTCTATGAGGGGAAAACACAGATGGAAGTGGCCCAGGAGATTGGGATTTCCCAGGCGCAGGTCAGCAGGTTGGAGAAAAATGCGCTGAAGACTATGAGGAATTATTTGAGGGCATGATGTATGCCGTTACCCGTACGCGCTTTTACAAGGTATATTCACCGCAGGCCGTCGCAACGTTCCGGCAAGCTAGCTGGTAACTTCGACTAAGACGCTCAGGAGAGCCTTCGCGCCTAAGTCTCCGTAACCATCGGATCTCGCCTCCACTAAAGACGCTCCTGAAATGGCCTGCTACATGAATATACCTTGCAAAATCGCTGGTTATCGACAACTGGTAATACAGCAAAAATTAAGTATCTGCTATATTGACACAGGGTGATTTTCTCATCTGTAAAGCATGCGTAACCCATCCTCTTATAATCCGGTATAAGCCCTATATAAACTTCCCTTGTACTCATCAGTTCCATCCAGTACACAGCATCCGGGCACCTGTTATTCCTAAGCAGGTCATTTCAGGTGCGTTCTTAGCGAAGGTGAAATCCACTGCTTACGAAGACTTAATCGTGAAGGCTATCCTGAACGATTTAGTCGTAGTTAGCAGTTAGTTCACCGGAGCGTTGCACCGACCTGCGTGGAATAACAGGTGCCCGGATGCGTCCCTATTGAATCCACTATTCTAACGCTTTTTCCAATTCTTTCACTACAATTTTCAATGCCTTAATTCTCGCATACTTCTTATCCACAGATTCCAGAATATGCCACGGAGCGTAGGTTGTGCTGGTTTTGGTGAGCATTTCGTCTACGGCGGTTTCGTAGGCATCCCATTTCTCGCGGTTGCGCCAGTCCTCGTCAGTGATTTTCCACTGTTTTTCCGGATTATTCTGGCGGTCTGTAAAGCGGGCAAGCTGGGTATCCTTATCAATCTGAACCCAGAATTTAATAATCACAGCACCCCAGTCAGACAACTCCTTCTCAAACTCATTGATCTCATTGTAAGCACGCTTCCAGTCATTTTCACTACAAAAACCCTCCAGCCTTTCCACCATCACACGGCCGTACCAGGTGCGGTCAAAGATAGCAATATGGCCATCCTTAGGCAGTCTTGTCCAGAAACGCCACAGATAATGACGCGCCTTTTCATGAGGCTCCGGGCTGGCAATAGGATGAACCTCAAAGCCACGGGGATCAAGAGCCTCTGTAATTCGCTTGATATTTCCACCCTTTCCGGCTGCATCCCAGCCCTCATAGGTAATGATCACAGGCACACGCTTCCGGTACAGGCGGTTATGAAGCTCTCCCAGTTTTTTCTGCAGATGTTTCAGCTCCTTCTTATATTCCTCATCTTCCACCACCTTGTCTGCCAGTTCAATTTCAGAAAGCCGGGGCATTTTCACAAGTGGAAAAACATTTGGCAGAAGAGGCGCACTGTGGGCGCTGTTCTGCAGGGCAACATCAATATTATTTACCATTGTCTCAAGCACCTGAAGCTCTGCCCAGCCTCTGTCTGCAGCATCGATGATATACCAGGGTGCAATGGAGGTGTTGGTGTCTGTAAGATAGCGGTCAAAAACCTTCTGGCAGCGTTTGTAGTGTTCGTTCTGCCATCTGTCAAAATCATTTACACGCCACCTGGTATCATGGTCCTTGTGAAGGTGCTCCATGCGGCTTGTCTGCTCTTTTTTATCGATCTCCATGAAAAATTTCAGTACCAGATAACCATTATCTGTAAGCTGCCGCTCAAAATGCTTAATACTCTCAATCCGCTGTGTGTAAGCTTCCTCCTCTAATCCGTTCAGGCAGTCCTTGCAGGTCTGCTCCATCCAGCCGGAATCCAGAAAGGTAAATTTGCCTGCTTCCGGAATCTGGTTGAAATAGCGGTACAGAAACGGTCTGCGCAGCTCATCCTCTGTAGGCTTGGACATAGTAGCCACCTTAAAAAAGCGAGGATCAATATATTTGATCACCTTACCGATGGTGCTTCCCTTGCCGGATGCACTCCAGCCTTCAAACAACACAAGCACCGGAAGCTTATGCTCCTTTAGCTTCATCTGCTGCTGGTAAAGCTTCTCTCCTGCTTCCTTGATTCGTTTTTTCAGTTCATCTTTTTCCGGGATTTCTTCCGGTATCCAGGTTTTCAGCATTGCAATTCCTCCTTGTATTTGATGCTGTTAAGCTCTGAATCTGCTCACGGCCTCGTTATTTTCTGTATTATATCATATCTATTCCCATTTTGCTTGAATTTTACAAATATTTAACCAAATTTAGCTTGCAACTTATGGTTCGAATGTTCTACAGCCTGTTTAAAAATCCAGAGCACATTTACGGTTACTGTTCACTGGTAACGTTCCGCGAGGTGTTTTTTGTGAACAAAGTTCACAGAAAACCCGAGAATCTCAGCGCGAAATCATGCGAATGCATGATTTCTGTGCATCGCGAAGCGCGTTACTGTAAACGGAGTGAACAGTAACCATTTACATAATATTCCCTGTACCAAACTGCAGTTTTTTATATACATCCGGGCAATTTTGTGTTATGATACAGGAAATCATAATTTGTACAGATTTTGCAAGGACGCAGCATGTAGAATGTTGCGCCTTTCTTATATGTGAGAAAGGATACTTCCTGTTCCATATGCCGCATCCTGCAAAATACCAAAGGAGGGGATTTCCATGCCTTTATCTGTTTTTATTGAAATGACCCTGTCTGCCATTCTCACGGTGTGGTCACCGGGGCCAAATAATATCCTGCTGCTTTCCACGGCAAGCAAATATGGAATTTCCGGGAATCTGCGGTTTATGACGGGAATCTGGAGCGGTTCTCTTACTTTGATGTGTCTTTCCGGGCTGTTCTGCAGCACCCTTGGAAAAGTGGTTCCGGGCATCCAACCTGTGATGAAGTATCTGGGTGCTGCCTATGTGCTGTATCTGGCGTGGCAGACCTGGCGCCGGCTTCCACCCTCAGATGCGGTACAGGAGAAAAAGCCCACCTGGCTCATGGGTTATTTCCTGCAGCTGGTGAATGTGAAGATTATCATTTATGGACTGACTATGTTTTCCGCTTATATTCTGCCTTATGAGACAAAAGCTCCCGCGCTGTTTGGATTCGCAGTGTATCTGATGTTTCTCGGAGCACTGGGGAATCTGATCTGGGCGTTTGCAGGAAATATGCTGAAGCGGTTTTACAGTGGACATTATAAGCTGATGAACGGGGTTATGGCCCTTTTGCTGGTATGGTGTTCCCTGAGAATTGCAGGATTATTGTAAAAAAACACCTTCTGAAATGCTCTCCCATCTCAGAAGGTGTTTTTCTTTATTTACTTAAATGCGTCTACCAGCTCCTGGCCATCATCATAGCCCTGGTTTTTCAGTTCTTCTACAAACCACTGATCTACGCCGTCTACAGCCTCTTTAAAGGAATCAATGTCCATATCTTCCTTTTGAGTAATGGTTACACCGTTTTTCCCTGCCCAGCGTTCCATAATCTCTTCGTCACCGGAACGGTTAATGTAACGCTCATATTCCACTGCCATTCTTCCTGCTTTGTCCACAACCTCCTGCTGCTCAGGAGTCAGTCCATCATAAATGTCCTGATTGATGCAGAAGAACAGACAGTCATAAATTGCATCCCACATAGAGCAGTATGGCTGAACCTCCTGCACACTGGCTGCATCAATTGCAGGAAGGGGATTCTCCTGGCCCTCAACTGTGTTCTGCTGAAGAGCGGTATAGGTTTCAGACCAGTTCAGGTTAGTAGCATCTGCTCCCCATCTCTTATAGCATTCCATAAGAAGGTTGGAGCCTGCCACACGGATTTTCAGGTTCTTCATATCGTCCACGGATTTTACCTCGCGCACGCTGTTGGTAAGCTCACGGAAGCCGTTCTCTGCAATTCCCATGCAGTGCAGACCATACTCACTGAGGATTTCCTTTAATTTTTCTCCTGCCTCGCCGTCAAACTTGGCATCTGCATCTTCCACAGAGTCGTAAATAAACGGCAGGGACACTACGTTGAATCTTGGGTCAAAGGCAGAGTAGATTAGGTTGGAATGCATGGAAATCTGTACCGGATCTCCGTTCATTAGTGCCTGGATTCCCTCGGACTGGTTTCCGTTTGTCAGCTGATCTGCTGCATATACGTTTACCTTTACTTTTCCACCTGTGGCTTTTTCCATCAGCTCGCCAAACTTACGGCCGCCCTCTGCCCAGGTAGAGGTTTCCGTTGTGGAGCAGGTAAAGTTCCAAGTGGTTTCCTTCCAGTCAAGATCGCTGTAATCACCGATTCCTGCAAATGCCTCCACCAGCTCTTCTGCATCGTCATAGCCCTGTTTCTTCAGTTCTTCTATAAACCATTGGTCTATACCGTCTACAGCCTCTTTGAAGGAATCAATGTCCATATCCTCTTTCTGGGTAAAGGTTACACCGTTTTTCTCTGCCCAGCGATCCATAATCTCTTCATCGCCGGAACGGTTAATGTAGCGCTCATACTCTACTGCTTTCTGACCAGCCTCGTCTACAACCGCCTGCTGCTCAGGAGTCAGTCCATTATAAATATCCTGATTGATGCAGAAGAACAGACAGTCATAAATTGCATCCCACATAGAGCAGTATGGCTGAACCTCCTGCACACTGGCTGCATCAATTGCAGGAAGGGGATTCTCCTGGCCCTCAACTGTGTTCTGCTGAAGAGCGGTATAGGTTTCAGACCAGTTCAGGTTAGTAGCATCTGCTCCCCATCTCTTATAGCATTCCATAAGAAGGTTGGAGCCTGCCACACGGATTTTCAGGTTCTTCATATCGTCCACGGATTTTACCTCGCGCACGCTGTTGGTAAGCTCACGGAAGCCGTTCTCTGCAATTCCCATGCAGTGCAGACCATACTCACTGAGGATTTCCTTTAATTTTTCTCCTGCCTCGCCGTCAAACTTGGCATCTGCATCTTCCACAGAGTCGTAGATAAATGGCAGGGATACTACATTGAATCTTGGGTCAAAGGCAGAGTAAATCAGGTTGGAATGCATAGAAATCTGTACCGGATCTCCGTTCATCAATGCCTGGATTCCCTCGGACTGGTTTCCATTTGTCAGCTGATCTGCTGCGTATACGTTTACTTTTACTTTTCCGCCTGTGGCTTTTTCCATCAGCTCGCCAAACTTACGGCCTCCATCTGCCCAGGTAGAGGTTTCTGTTGTGGAGCAGGTAAAGTTCCAGGTGGTTTCCTCCCAGCCAAGGTCGCTGTAGTCACCGATTTCATTGAAGGAGTGATCCTCCTCGCCGGCTGCAGAGGCTGCGGTGGAACCGGCTTCGCCGGAAGCGGAGTCTCCTGTATAAGCACCGTTTTTCGCAAGAGCTTTTGGAAGTGCTGTTGAGGTAACCGGAATATAGGTTACAACCAGAAGCACAGCAATACATGCTGCCAGCATAGGCATAACGGCTTTGGAAATTTCCTGAAGGGTAACCTCCATGCCTTTTTTGATCTTGATTCCGATTGCCACAAACAGATTGACTCCTACAGGAGGGGTAACCTGTCCGATTGCCAGGTTTACAGTTGCCATAACACCAAATGCTACCACATCATAGCCAAGTGCTTTGCATACCGGAAGCATAACCGGAATGAAAATGTACATTGCAGAGTTTGCATCAATGAAGCAGCCTGCAATAAGGAAGATAATGTTTACGATCAGAAGGAAGGTAAACTGGTTATGTGCAATGCTTCCAAGAAGCTGGGAAGCTGCATCTGCAATACCAAATTTGGTACATACATAGGAAAACAGGGAAGCACATGCTACGATCAGCATGATTCCTCCGGTTGTTTTCGCAGAGTCAACACAAAGGTCAAACAGGTCTTTTAATTTTACCTCACGGTAGATTACCATACCTACAAACAGACCATATACAACGGATACGGCCGCTGCCTCTGTTGGGGTGAAAACGCCGCCGTAAATACCGCCCAGGATAATGATCGGCATAAGGAAGCCCCAGAAAGCATCCTTAAATGCATCCCAGCGTTCTCTGGCTGTGGCTTTTTTCTGTGCCGGCTGGATGCCTTTTCTTCTGGCTTCCACCATAACTACGATAACAAGTGCAACACCCATCAGAATACCAGGTACAATACCTGCCATGAACATATCTGCGATGGATACACCTGTAATGGAGGCATATACAACAAATGCGATACTTGGCGGAATGACGATGGCGATGGAGCTTGAGGTGGCCATAAGCGCAGTAGAAAATGGTGCGCTAAAGCCGCCTCTTTCCACCATTGCCGGAACCAGAACTGCGCCAAGGGCTGCAACAGTTGCCGGGCCGGAACCGGAAATTGCACCAAAGAAGCAGGCTACAATAACGCATACGATTGCAATACCGCCTCTTCTGTGTCCCACACAGGTGTCAACGAATTTAACAAGTCTTTTGGAAATTCCGGCTTTCGCCATGATATTTCCGGAAAATACGAAAAACGGAATTGCCAGAAGCAGAAATTTGCTGATTCCGGCATACATGTTGGTTGCCACAATAGTAAGGGAGGTTCCAGAGTACAAAATTGCACACACAGAGGACAGGCCCAGACAGATTGCAATGGGCACACCCATGATCAGGAAAACAAAAAATGAAACAAAAAGAACTGCGCTTATCATTTATTTATCCTCCTTCTTGATTTTATCAGTACAGTAGTCAATGCAATATTCAATAAAATGTAAGATCATGCATCCGGATCCGATTGGAACAAAGGACCAGAAAATCCATTCCGGCCAGTTCAGTACGAAGGTACGTTTGCCGTTCTCCAGCTGTGTGATTACTTTGTCCATGCCAAACCAGAATAAGATGGCAGTAAAAATAATGCAAAGTACAGTGGAAAGGATTACGGATGGTTTTTTCAGCTTCCTGGGAAGACGGTCTGTAACCAAGGACAGGTTGACCAGCTCTCCTTCGCGACATGCAAGTGCGGCAGCCATTAAGGTAATAAGAACAAAGACTGCAACTACAAGCTCCTCGGTAAAGGACCAGGAACGATGGATGACTTTACGGGAAAAAACATTTCCCACTGTCAGGATCAGTATCAGCAGGGTGGATACTACAAGAATACAATTTTCCACTGCTGCTACTGCATTCATGATTTTCTTGAATACTTTCATTGATTTCTCCTCCTTTGTTGCTTGTGCGGTTTTTGTCTTTGCGCTGGGAATGAAATGTCTGCTATCGCAGACATCTTTATTGCTGAAAGTCAGCTGCTTTGCGCCGTTGGCGCTCCCGCAGCTGCCGACGACATTCGCAATCCGGGCTATTGCCCTACTTGCTCATGTCGTCTTGCCCGTCCAATATCCTTGAATTTCCCATGCAAGCATGGGAGATTCAAGGCTGCTGTCCGGGACTTTCACGCAAAAAGTCCGCCCCTAAACTAGGGACGGACTATATAAGGCCGCAACCACCCTGTTTCTCCTTTGAAACAAGTACGAAAAGACAACGTACCGACATACGTGGTTCCGATAACGGGGAACAACCGTGGAAACCTACTTGTCCTGTGAAGCGTTCGGCTTCCCTTCTCGGGGATGATCTTCAAAACAGACCTGACGCTGCTTTCCACCTGCGCAGCTCTCTGTAGACAAGCTTCCTGTTCCTACTGCTTCCCTTCAAGGAATTTAATCCTTTTTAAATTTAGTTGTTTAACGAACTGAAGTAATTTTACTACCAAAGTTTTGGGAAGTCAAGTATAATTATACAAATTTCATGCATTATTTTTCGCCAGGGGCAGACAGATGTACATATCTGCCAAACACGCTCTACCTCAACACCTTCCGTGACTCCTCATCTGCGAACTGCTGCCGTACCAGCTGATAGTAATAGCCCTTCTTTTCCAGCAGCTCCAGGTGCCTGCCCTGCTCTACGATCTTGCCGTCGCGGACGACCAGGATCAGGTCGGCGTTTCGGATGGTGGACAGACGGTGGGCAATGAGGAAGGAGGTTCTTCCTTTCAGAAGCTTGTCTGTAGCCTGCTGGATCAGCTGCTCTGTTTTGGTGTCAATGGAGGAGGTTGCCTCATCCAGAACGAAGATGGCGGGATCCGCAAGAACTGCCCTGGCAAAAGAAAGGAGCTGCTTCTCTCCTGTGGAAAGACGGTCGCCGCCCTCTCCTACATCGCTGTCATAGCCCTTATCCAGTTTCTCGGCAACCTCATCCGCATGTACTGCCCGGGCAGCTGCCTTCACCTCTTCGTCTGTGGCATCCAGTCTTCCATAGCGGATGTTCTCCATTACCGTGCCGGAAAACAGGTGAGGATTCTGAAGCACATAGCCAATATTACTGTGCAGCCACAGCTGGCTTCTCTCCCGGTAATCCCTGCCGTCGATCAGGATTCTGCCTTTCGTCGGCTCGAAGAAACGGCAGGCCAGATTGACCAGCGTACTTTTGCCAGCACCGGTCTCTCCTACGATTGCCACGTTGGTGCCAGCCGGGATTTTCAGGTTAAAGTCGGTTAATACCTCTTCTTTTCCGTCTGGATACTGGAAGGAAACGTGCTCAAACTCAATGTCACCTTTAATAGGCTCCCAGTTCTCCTTGTGGGGATCAAAGAAATCACCGTATTTCTCCAGCACTTCCGGGGAATCTACCACCTGGGGCTTCTCTTCCAGAAGGGAGGTCACCCTCTCAATATTTGCCTGCGCGGAAATGCACTGGGACAAAATTCCGGCAAGTCTCTGGATTGGCTCGAAGATTCCTACTGCATAAGCAGTAAAGGCAGCAAGGGTTCCCAGATCCAGCCGTCCGTCAAGTACCATAATTCCGCCACGGTCCAGCACAAGGGCAGTAGCCAGAAAACCGAAAAACGCTACCATAGGAATGTAAATGGCGTTCAGTCTTGCTGCTTTGATAGAGGCACTTCGCATTTCCTCTGTTACTGTGGAAAATTCGCCGAAATTTTTCTCCTCCACCACCAGGGACTTCACCGTTTTTGCGCCCATAATCCCCTCGTTGTAGCCGCTTGTGATCTTGGAATTGATCTTGCGTACCTGACGGTTCCAGGTAAGGATCCGGTTCTGGAAGTACCAGGTGAGCACGGCAATAGCCGGTACGATCATCATGATCACCAGTGCCAGCTTCCAGTTCAGGAAAAGCATTGCCACAAGCACGCCAACCACATAGGAAATGGCCCAGAGCATGTCGATCACATCCCAGGCGATCAGCTCTGTGATCCTTGCCACATCGTTCATTACCCTGGAGAGAATATATCCTACCGGAGTGGCGTTGTAATAGGAAAAGGACAGCTTCTGAAGGTGGACAAACAGGGCGCGCTTCATATCGCGGCCTGTTTCCACGTCAATTTTCATGCATCCTCTGGTAAAGCAGATTACCGTACACATCTGGAACACGATCACGGCAATATACAAAAGGATAAATCCGCCAAGGCCTGACAGGGTATTCTTCTCAATAAAAGAATCAATGGCATGGCGCTGGAACAAAGGCATAATAATGTCCACAACTGAACAAAGCAGATTCATCAGCACAACCATGATCAATGTATTTTTTCTTGGTGCAAGAAAGGGAAATATTTTTTTCCAGATGGAAAGGTCTATGGATTTGGTATATTCTTTTTCTTCTATTCGCATACTGCACCTCCTTCCATGAGACGAATGTCACTGTTCATCTGTATCTCATAAATATCTTTGTATGGTCCGTCCTGCTGGATCAGCTGGTCGTGAGTTCCCATCTGCTGGATTTCCCCTTTGTCCATGACAATAATGCAGTCTGCCTGCATAAGGGAAGTGATTCTGTGGGAAATCATAATGACCGTGGCTTTTTCCATCTCTTTTTTCAGTTCTTTGCGGATCTTGTTGTCTGTCTCGGTATCTACTGCGGAAAGGGAATCGTCAAATACCAGCACCGGAGCCTGTTTCATCAGCATTCTGGCAATAGCAACACGCTGCTTCTGGCCACCGGATAAGGTAACGCCGCGCTCTCCCACAATGGTGTCGTATCCGTCGGTAAAATGCAGGATGGACTCGTCCACACAGGCAATTTCCGCTGCATGGCGGATTTCCTCATCCAGAAGCTGCTCCTTTGTGATGCCGATGTTTTCCCGGATGGTTCTGGAAAACAGGAAGGGCTCCTGAAGAACCATTCCGATGTTCTGGCGCAGATACTGGCGGTCGATGTCACGGATGTCCGTGCCGCCGATGGTGATGCTTCCGCATCCCTCTGGCAGATCGTACAGGCGGTTCAGAAGATGGACCAGGGTGGATTTGCCGCTGCCTGTAGTGCCCAGGATGGCGAAGGTGCTGCCTGCTGGGATGGTGAAATTAATGTTTTTCAGGATCGGGTGGTCCGAAGAATAAGCGAAGGACACATTGTGAAAGCAGATGTCACCAGTCAGAGCTGGCTTGTTATTGGCATCTGTCGCATCCTCTTCCTCTGCTTCCAGAATATAAGCCACACGCTCCATGGAAACGCCTGCCTTACTCATATCGGAGATGATTCTGCCCAGGCTTCGCACCGGCCAGGTGAGGGAGGCGTTGTAGGAAAGAAAGGCAATAAATTCGCCAAGGGTGATCCTTCCTTCCACAGCGAACACCACGCCCAGAACCATAACCGTCAATACCTGCAGGTTGGTGATCAGATCTCCAGATGCCCAGAACACACTCATCAGCTTACCCAGGTAAACCCAGAGGTCTGAGTAGGCGTTGTTTTTCTGGTCAAAGCGGTCGATCTCGTATTTCTCACGTCCAAAGGCACGGACCACCCGCACTCCTGTCAGGTTCTCCTGCACGGTGCTGGAAAGGGCGCCTTCCGCCTCGTCGGCATCCTGGAACCGCTTCCCGATCCGGGAATGAAAGAATGCGGAATAGCCGATGATCACCGGGAAAAAGGCTGCCGCCGCCAGGGTGATGGGCACATTCATGGAAAACATGATTCCCAGATACAAAATAATCAGAAAACAGATTCGGAACACCTCTGGAAGCTGCCGGCACACAAAGTTGCGGATGACTTCCACGTCTGAGGTGCACCTCTGGATGATTTCTCCGGTCTGATGCTGTACATGCCAGGAAAATGGCAGATACTGGGTATGATGATACAAGGTATCACGGATGGATTTCAAAAAATTCTCGGAGCCTTTTGCCAGGCACATTTTACTCAGGTAATTAAAAATCCCCGACAAAACAGCTGCGGCTACCACCAGAATGGCGGCCAGTAACAAGGTCTGCCGCACGTTCAGACCATCCGGGATTCCATCCAGCACCAGAATATGGTCTGCCGTGTATTTCACGATTTGCGGGATCAGTGCGTTGCATGCTGTAAACAGCACGGAAAACACTAAGGTTCCCACTAAAAACCGGATATTTCCTTTCAGGAAACGGAAAATGATCCGGAATTTGTCAGTTTTTCTTTTTGATTTCATACTTTCCCCCTGTTTTGGTTTTACTTCCTGCTTTTCTTTTGCTCTTCTAGTCCAGACAAAAGCACTTCGCGTAAGCTCCCCTAAATAACGCATTGTGCTTTATGGGAACTGCGCCATATGCATTTGTCAAAATTGACAGTAAAAAAAGGACACCCCTCTGAATCAAGGGATGTCCTGTATACGCAAAAGTCACTGCAATATCGCTCTGTGTGAATCCGTACAATTCTTATGATGCTTTCATCTAAGAAAAAGCCCTTCTCACATCGCTTCGCAGTCCATAAAAGCAGGCAGCTGGATATTCCTTAATCTCAGGTTTTCATGTAAATGATTGTTTCTTATTCCTGTGATATTCATATTACTGCCTCCTTTCCTTTCTTTTCATCACATGTGCTTTTAACTATATAGCACACAGATGTTTGTGTCAAGCTCTTTTTATCGTTTTAGTTGATCATCTGGCTGTACTGCTCTGCGATAGGGCCAATATCGCCGTATGCAAGCAGCTGGCCTTTTTCCAGGATCATGGCTTTGTTGCAAAGACGCATAACCTGCTCCAGGGAATGGGATACGAAAAGCACGGTGACACCGGAGTCGAACATGCTCATGATCTTCTTCTCGCTTTTCTTACGGAACTTGGCATCTCCGACGGAAAGCACCTCGTCCAGGATCAGAATCTGGGGCTCCACAACTGTGGCGATGGAAAATCCAAGCCTTGATTTCATACCGGATGAATAATTTTTCACCGGAACATCCATAAATTTCTGAAGCTCGGAAAATTTCACAATCTCCTCGTATTTGCTGTCAATAAAATCCTTGGTATAGCCAAGCATGGAACCGTAAAGATAAATGTTCTCGGTTCCGGTGTACTGGGGCTCAAAGCCTGCGCCAAGTTCCAGAAGAGGAACCATTTTGCCGTGCTTTTTCACGCTTCCTGTGGTGGGCTTGAATACGCCGGAGATTACCTTAAGAAGGGTACTTTTTCCAGCTCCATTAAGGCCCAGGATTCCCACACGGTCTCCTTTTTCCACGCTGAAATTAATGTCTCTGAGAGCCCAGAACTCATTGTACTGGAGTTCACCTTTGATGGCTTTAAAAATGTAGTCCTTTAAGCTGTCAACCTTCTCGCGGCTCAGGTTGAATTTCATACTTACATCATTTACTTCTATGGCATTCTGGCTCATATTTTCTCCTTAAATATAAAGAATAAACTGATCCTGCTTTTTTCGGAAGCAGATTACGCCCACAATGGTGATCATAACGCTGAATCCCACTGCATATAATACATATGGCGGATACATAGGCTTTCCGAAAATTGCGGAACGGAAAATCTGGATGATGCAGTACAGCGGGTTGAATTTCAGGATCCATGCCCAGCCGCTCTTAAGGAGCTTGCTTGGATAGTAGAAAATCGCGCAGGTGTACATGATCATCATCAGGGCTACGGACCACAGATATTCAATATCCCGGAAAAATACGCCGATGGTTGCAAGAAGCATTCCGCTTCCATAAGAGAAAAGCAGGATAATAAGCAGCGGCACCGGAGCCTGAAGCAGATAAATGGTAGGCTTCACTCCAAGGATCACGCTTACGATTGCAAGCACCAAAAGGGAGATCAGGAAAATTACATAGTTATAAGCAACGGCTGAAAGGGGGTATAAATACTTGGGTACATATACCTTCTTGATCATGCCGGAGTTGGCACGGATGGATTTCAGCGCTGCTTTGGTGGCCTGTGAATAAAAGCTGTACAGAAGACGTCCTGTCAGAATGTATACAGGGAAGGTTCTGTCTTTGTTTCCATAGAGAGTTCCGAATACGATGGTCAGTACGATCATGGAAAGCAAAGGCTCCAGCATTGACCATACAATACCGAGATAGGAACGGCGGTATTTCAGCTTGATTCCTTTTTTTACCAGCTCGCTTAACAGGAACTGGTATTGTCTGAAATTGTCAATGTATTTCTTCATATTCACTCCATTGTATAAATAGATTGGCTTTCCCGGAGATTGTGTCTCCGAAAAAACTAAGCTGTATTTTAGCACACTCTACCATGGGTTGCAATATTAACCTCGGTTCAGGCTGGCTTCTACGGCCATCTGGTAGGCTTCGGCGTAGGAGATTCCGGTTTTGCGGCAGATTTTGGCAAGGCTTTCGTATTCCGGGTAGCACTTCTCGGCGCCTTCCGGGCCGCAGATTTTTACTTCCACTTCGCCGAAGGGGATCATCACTTTTTCTTTGCGTCTTGATAAAATGGTACGCTCCATTCTTGCCTTGCGGATGCCGATGCTGGTGGTCTCTGCGAAAATCAGGGCTTCCATGCCGGGGACATCTTCTTCCTTGCAGATTACGGTGAGCAGCCATGCTGGGCGATTTTTCTTCATATATACAGGGGTGTAGTGAACGTCTCTTGCGCCTGCTTCAAAAAGGCGCTCCATTACGAAGCCAAGGACTTCACCGCTGCAATCGTCGATGTTGGTTTCCAGTTTGTAGATAACGTCTTTGTCATCGCTGGATTGGTCGGAGTCTGTGTTTCGGATCAGCATGGCGCGAAGGATTCCCGGGCATTCGTAGGTTCGTTTGCCGGCTCCGATGCCGATTTTTTCAATTTCGAAATTCTCCGGAAGTGTTTTGCCGGTGCGCACTGCGGCTACGATTGCGGCGCCTGTTGGGGTGACAAGCTCGCCTTTTACCTGGGTAATCTTAAGGTCCAGGCCGCACTGCTGTACAATGTTGGTGACGGCAGGAACGGGAACCGGAAGGATGCCGTGCTGGCAGCGGATGGTGCCGGTTCCTTCATATAATACAGGGACGATCACGTCTGTGATTCCAAGGTTGTCCAGGCAGACTGCCACGGATAAAATATCTACAATGGAGTCTACGGCGCCAACTTCGTGGAAATGAACTTCCTCTGCGGGCACGTTGTGGGCTTTGGCTTCCGCCTGGGCAAGTATTTCGAAAATGTCCAGGGAGATTTTTCTCGCGTTTTCGGTCATGTCGGCGGCAGCAATAATCTGGCGGATTTCTTTCATGCCGCGGTGCTGGTGATGGTGGTGGTGATCATGGGTATGCTCACCATCATGGCTGTGTGTGTGCTCATACGCATGGTCTTCCTGATTATGAGAATGTTCATGTTCGTTATCGTGAGTATGGACATGCTCATGATTAGGTTCCTCTTCATGGCTGTGTGTGTGTCCATGTGAATGTTCTTCTTCGTGACTATGAGAGTGCTGGTGAGCGTGTACATGCTCATGGCTATGCTCTTCTTCATGACTATGCGCATGCACTTCCATCTTACTCAGCTGTGCTGCCTCTGCAGGATGCTCATGTCCATGTAAATACTCCATATCATGATCATGTCCGTCGATCTCGGCGTCCAGGATTACGTCGAAGTCACATGCGTCAATTCCGGATTTCTTTACACGGCTGATTTTGGTCTCGAAGCCCTGCACGGGCAGGCTTGCAAGTACTTTTCCCAGTACTTCCTGATCTGCGCCCAAGTCCAAAAGGGCTGCTACTGTCATATCCCCGCTGATTCCGGAATAGCATTCCAAATATAATGTTTTTCCCATTTTGTCTCCTTATTTTCCCAGTGCCAGACGGTTGATCTGCGTTGCCAGATAGCCGGCACCGTATCCATTGTCGATGTTGACGGTTGCAATTCCGTTTGCGCAGGAATTGATCATAGTGAGAAGGGCAGACAGTCCGTGGAAATTGGCGCCGTATCCCACAGAGGTAGGCACTGCAATCACCGGACGGCTTACCAGTCCGCCCATGACGCTTGCCAGGGCGCCCTCCATGCCTGCCACTGCTACCACGCAGTTGGCTTCCTGGATTACCTCAAGTCTGGAAAACAGACGGTGCATTCCGCTGACTCCCACATCATAAATCCGCTCCACATGGGTACCAAAATACTCTGCTGTCTGGGCAGCTTCCTCCGCAACGGGAATAT
>OLPQ01001174.1_pt1 | contig 19685 bp, 14 predicted proteins | sample 1672451 | NCBI WGS metagenome assembly OLPQ01 (sample SAMEA3136687, study PRJEB25190) | human gut metagenome | biome: human gut; feature: human-associated habitat; material: faeces | place: Austria | collected 2013
CGCGCCGCGCGCTTCATCCGCGTCGCACGTCCCGCCATCGCCGCCGCCTACCTCATCGCCGCACTTGCCGCGCCGGCCCTCGCCGCCTTCGTGCCACTTCTGGCCTACGCCGCCGTGGCGCAGAACCTCGGCCCCCTGCGCTTTCTATGGCCCGCGGCCCTCCTGGGCGCCGCAGTGTCCGGAAGCGGCGCGCTGGCGGCAGCCGCCCTTCTGCTGGGAGCGCTCGCCTGCCTGGCCGCCCGGCGCACGACCAAAGTTCAAACCGAGCGCGCCTCGCTCCGCCAATGGCGCGACGCCGTGCAGGAAGACCGCCTCGCCCTGGCCGAGCGCACTCGCGACCTCGCCGAGCGGCAAGATTTGGAAGTGAGCTGCGCGGTGCTGGCCGAGCGAGCCCGCATCGCGCGGGAGATCCACGACAACGTCGGCCACCTGCTCACCCGCTCGGTGCTGCAAATGGAGGCGCTCGCCGTCACGCACGAGGACGATCCGGCGCTTGCCGAAGAGCTGGCGGCGGTCGGCGCCACCCTCCACGAGGCCCTCGGCACCGTGCGGGCCAGCGTGCACGACCTGCACGACGAGGCCTTCGATCCACAGACCACCTTGGCCGAGCTGATCGGGGAATTCCCGGGAATTGCCGGCACGCTCGCCTTCGAGGCCGAAAGCCTTCCTCGCCCTGTCGCCCTTGCCGTCGTGGCTATCGTGCGCGAGGCGCTCGCGAACGCCCGCACGCACGGGCGCGCCACGAGCGTCGCCGTCTCCCTCCTCGAGTTCCCCGGCTTCTATCAGCTCGCCATCGAGGACAACGGGCGCGCGGCGAACCTGGTCGGCGAGGGCGGCCTCGGTCTCGCCTCGATGGAAGAGCGCGCGACGGCCTTGGGCGGCACCTTCTCATTCGGACCGTTGCCCCCACCGCGCGCCGGCTCCCGCGTCTTCGCCACCTTCCCCAAAACCCAGGAGGTTCGCCCATGAGCGCCCCATCTCCCCTTTCCGTCGTCATCGTGGACGACGACGAGTTCGTGGCCCAATCGCTGCGCACGATACTGGAGGCGCGCGGTAGCGTGCGCGTGGCGGCCCTCGGCACGAAGGGGGCCGAGGCGGCGGCGCTTTTCAACGAGCACCACCCCGACATCATGCTCCTCGACATCCGCATGCCCGACCTGTCGGGCCTGGCCGCCGGCGAGGCCATCCTCGCCGCCCACCCGAAGGCGCGCATCGTTTTCCTCACCACCTTCGCCGACGACGACTACATCGTGCGCGCGCTGGCGATCGGGGCCCGCGGCTACCTCATCAAACAGGAGGCGCGCGGTCTGGCCGAAGCGCTGCATTCCGTCATGGAAGGCCAGATCGTCCTGGGATCCGATGTCACCGACCGCGTGAGCGCGCTCATCGGGCAACGGCCAGCGAACGGCGCCGGAGCCGCCTTCGACGACTCTCTGTCGCACCCCGATAACAGCCAGGCCGCCCCCGCCTTCGCCGAGGGGCTCACACAGCGCGAGCGCGATATCGCCGAGCTCATCGCCGAGGGGCTCGACAACCGCGAGATCGCGCAGGCGCTGTACCTGTCCGAGGGCACCGTGCGCAACCACATCTCGGCCATCCTGCAGAAGTGCGGCCTGAGAAACCGTACCCAGATCGCCATCGCCTGGTGGCGGTAGGTCGCAGCGTCATCCGCTCCCCACCGCCCGCGACGTTCCCCGGCGCCCTCATCGTCCGCAAGACCGCATGGTGCGCCGCTGCAATTTCATGCAAGAAATCTGCGGGCAAATGGCTATCATCTCTCCTTGTTATGGAGATGACTCACGCCCCACATATTCAGCAGCCCCGCCACCCCCGGCACCGCGAGACCGTGCGCCGCGCCCTTGGCGGCACGATCGAGTTCCGGCATTTCACCGGCTTCGACCAGCTGTTCGCGCCTCACGCCCACGGCTACCCGGTCATAGGCCTCGTGCGCGAGGGGCATCGCATTATGGAATGCAACCGCACGCGCTACCGCCTCGGCCCCGGCCAGCTGCTCGCCCTCAACGCGGGCGATGCCCACAGATGCGTCCAAGAGGGAGCCACGCCGCTCGTCTACGACAGCCTCGCCCTGCTCGATTTCCACGATTGCCCGCCTTTTGCCGGCCCCATCGTTGAAGACGCCGAGGCCATCGCCCTCATGGGAGACCTCGCCAGCCTCATGCAAGAACCCATCATCGACGAGGCGCACGTGGAAGAGGATCTCTGCCTGCTCATCGGGCTGCTGGCAGCCCACAACGAGCCCGAAACCTCCGACCAAACGGCTCGCGACCTCGCAACCCACAGCCAATCGGAAGGCCGCGAGCATCCCTCCCCGGCCAATCCGGCAGCCCCCAACCCGGCCGCTCAGGCCATGGCCGCCTATCTGAGGGAACACGCGTCCACCACCGTGCGCTTGGAAGAGGTCGCCGCGGCGGCCGGCCTCGACAAGTACCGCGCCCTGCGGTCGTTCACCGCCGCCTTCGGGCTCACACCCATGCGCTACCTTGCCTCGCTGCGGGTGGAGGCCGCCCGGGAGGCGCTCGCCGCCGGGGCTAGCTGCGTCGACGCCGCCTGGGCGGCAGGCTTCTCCGACCAGGCTCACCTGACCCGCGCCTTCAAGGAGCGTCTCGGCATGACGCCCGGCTTCTACCAGCGCGCCATCGCCGGAGCCGATCCTGCGGACGCGCTTGCTTCGTCGCCAGAGCAGGTGCGCCCATGAAAGCGCACGCGCTCGCCCTGTTCACCATCCTCGTTTGGAGCACCACCTTCGTCGCCGCCCTCGTGTGGTCGGTCTACTCCACCCTCGTCGATCGCATCGCCGACGCGGGCTACGAAACGCTGGCCGCCACCAAGCGCATCTTCGCCTGGGGCCTTCTGTTCATGATGCCGGCCGTTCCCTTCGCAGGGGCCTTCCCCACACCGGGCCTGGCCGATCCCCTCGTCGTTGCGAACTTGCTCTTCTTGGGGCTCGGCGCCTCAGCTGCCTGCTTCGCCACCTGGAACTTCGCCGTGAAGCACCTCGGCGCCGTCGTCACGAGCACCTACATCTACCTCGTGCCCGCGCTCACCGGCGCCGCCTCGGCCCTCGTGCTCGGAGAGCCCGTCACCGCTCCCATCGTCGCCGGCGTCGCCCTCACCATCGCCGGCCTCATGCTCTCGACCCGCACGAAGAGCACTTGCAAACTTCACCGTTCCACACCCGCCACGCAGCCCGACAAAGCGTTTCTGTGCAGGAAATTGCGATAGGGAGAACCTGACGACGACCGCCATGGGCTCAGCTTTTTGCGTTCATGACGTTTTCCCAGGTCACATGCTTTTCTAAACGATTCGTCCCGCAATGGATCGTCTTTCAGACTCTCCCTATCGCAATTTCCTGCACAAAAAGAGCCTCGAAAGCAACAGCGATGCGCAACATTTTGGCGGACATAGTAAAATGACGGCACTATCGCCGACATGACTCGCGACACTTGACGACTCGCGAACCGTTTGTCGCTACGCTGCCGGCCCCATGTCACGCCGGAGAAAGGATCGTCCCGTGGCCACTATTCCCGATCCCGTCCAGATCGCCTACGAGACGGCGGCCGCCCAGCGCACCCTGTCGCTGCCGACCATTCCGGAAGAGCTGCGCGCCCTGGAGGCCGACGACTTGCGCGGCGGCGCGGAAGAGCCCCTCGAGGCTATCGACGCGAGCGGCCTCATCATCGCCGACGAGAACTTCTCGGAATTGCAAGCGGCCCACGCCCGGTTCGCGAACTGCTTCCTCTCCTGCTGCGACTTCTCCGGTTCGCTGTTCACCGACACGGTGTTCGAAGGATGCGACTTCGCCAACAGCTATTTCGACAACGCCGGCTTCACCCGCTGCACGTTCAAGAACTGCAAGCTCACGGGCGCCTCGTTTCTGGAGGCGAACCTTGAGCACGTAACGCTCACAGACTGCACGCTGGACTTTGGGGCCTTCAACCGCTGCCGCTTCTGGGCCGTATCGGCCACGCGCTGCGATTTCTCCGGCGCCGACATGGCCGAGATGGAGCTGCACTACGTGACCCTGGACGACGACCGCTTCATCGGCACGAGCTTCTTCCGCACGCCCCTGCTCGGGCTCGATTTCTCCACCTGTCAGCTGGAGGGCGTGGCGCTCTCCGACACCATGGCGGAAATCTACGGCACGAAGATGAACGTCTATCAGGCCGCAGCCTTAGCCCGCCGCCTCGGCGTCATCGTGGCGGAGTAGCCTAAGCCGCCATCCTGTCGTCGCGGCGCTTCGACACGAGCAATCTCGGGCGCGGCACGGCTCGACAGGAAACGACGACGGGAGCAGCCGGAGCTGCGGGAGCGCCCGTGCGTCCGTCGGCCCAGGTGGCGGCCACCACCGTGCCCACGATGACCGCGGCGCCCAGAAGCCCCATCGCCGAAAGCGTCTCCCCCAGGAACAGGTAGGCGAACAGGGCCGTGAACACCGGCTCGCCCGTCAGCAGCAGCGACACCGTCGTGGAAGAGAGGCGGTCGAGCGCCAAGCTCTGCAGGAAGAACGCCAGGCAGGTGGAGAACAGCGCCAAGAACACGATGATGCCCCAGGCCACCGGCCGCACGGCGGCCACGTCCAGCATCGGCTCCCACGCCAGAGCGCATCCCAGGCATAGCGCGAAGGCCACGGCGATCTGCGTGCCGGCCACGGTCACAGCGTCAAGCTCGGCCAGCGCCTGCTTGCCGAACACGAGCGCGCCGGCCAGCGCCACCGACGACCCTAAAGCCAGAAGCTCGCCCGGCCCCACGGCGAGGCTGCCGCCCTGGCTGCACAGGAGGTACAGGCCGCCGGCTACTCCCACCTGAAAAGGAATGATGGCGCGCGGGTAGCGGGAGCGCTCCACCATCGTTGAGAGCAGAGGCGCGAACACCACCGGCAGCGCCACGAGAAACCCCACGTTGGTGGCGGTGGTAAGGTCGAGCGCCACGTTGCAGCACAGATACGAAATGCCCATGCACAGCGCCTGGGGCAGCCACAACCGCACCTTCACGTTGCGAAGCCGCGCGACAATGCGGCGCCCGAAGAAGAGGGCGAACACCACCGTGGCCAAGCCGAAGCGGACAGCCAGGCACCACAGAGGCGTGATGGAGTCGTAGGCGAACTTCGTCACAGCGCTACCCGATCCGAAAATGACCACTTCGATGAGCACGAATACCACGAACGGCCAACGCGCCTGCTTCCAATGACTCATGGCTCCTCCTCTCGGCTTCGTCGCGGCCCGCATCCGGCACATGGCGGCGCGCAACCTCCTTCAAAGCGCAAAAATCCAAGCCCCACCTGGGGCGTTCTTTCTCTGAATTTGGAACGATGGCTATACTAAGCTCCGAGCAGGAAAAAGTAAAACGAGACTTCTTGTAAAACATTTCAAGAAAGTCTTATACTTGTGCAAGCGCACAACACGAAACAGGCTTATTCGTACCCCAGGGAGACACCTTATGGCCAATCAGAAATACGACGCTTTCCTCACGGTGGCGCGCCTCGGCAGCTTCAAGGCCGCTGCCGAGGAATTGGGCTATACCCAGGCCGGCATCAGCTACCTGGTGAACGCCTTGGAAAAAGAGCTGGGGCTGACGCTCTTTTTGCGCGAATACGGCGGCGTGCATCTTACTACCGAAGGCCGCGAAGTGCTCGGTCTTGTGCAGGCGATCAACGCCGACGAGCATGCGCTGGCCGCCCGCGTGCGCGAACTTGCCGATCGGGAGGGCGGCCTTGTGCGCGTGGGAGCCTTCACGAGCGTGGCCATCGAGTGGTTTCCCTCCATAGCGCGGGCCTTCCTCGACCAGTATCCGAAAATCGACCTGAAGCTTCTGTGCATCGACGACGAGGAGGAGCTCGTGAACGCCGTGTGGGAGGGCCGCGCCGACTGCGCCTTCTCCATCGCGCCCGAGCGGCGCAACCTGGAGGCGGTGCCGCTGCATACCGACCCGCTCCTTGTGGTGCTGCCGCCAGACCATCCCCTCGCGGGCGCCCCCTTCTTCCCCACCGAAGCCTTAGCCCGCGAGCCCTACGTGCAGCTGCAGGGCAACGCGCGCCCCTCCGAGATGGAGGCGCTGTTCGAGGCCAACGGGGTCACCCCCAACGTGCGCTTCACGGTGGACTCCGACTACGCCGTCATGTCCATGGTCAGCGCCGGCCTGGGCTTCTCCGTGCTGCCGGGCCTCATTCTGTCGCGCCCTCTGTTCCCGCTCGCCGTGCTGCCGGCCGAGCGCGAGTGCTCCCGCAGCATCTCGCTCGCCGTGCGCTCGCGCGAAACCGCCTCGGCCGCCACCCGCGCCTTCGCCGAAGTCACCCGAGAATGGGTCGCCGCGCGCTACGGGAGCTAGCACCAACTTCCGAAATGCATACTTGAGAACGGCCGCCCAAACTTGCTTTTTCGCCTTCCGTGCGGAGAAAAGTGCGATCGTGCGAGTCTTTTGAGCCGGGAAAGAGTCCTCGTGCAAGAAAAAGTGCGATCATGCGAGTTTCGAAAGCTCTGAAACTCGCATGATCGCACTTTTCTCCGCACGGAAGAGATAATTCTCGTCCTGGATCTTCGAAACCGCAACTTCTTGCACTCATATGAAAGCAAGAAGTTCTGACCCACCGAAAGCGCCGGTTCACAAAGCGAAGAAAGCCCCCAGTGGGGGCGATTCGCGTTTGCAAGGGGTTTGGGGATGCGAATCGCGCCCACCGGGGGCTTTCGGGATCGGGGGGTCGGGAATTAGCAGCTGCTCTTCCGTAGGGGCTGACCTTGGTCAGCCCTCCTCAACAAAGACAATCTTTCTCAGTCGGGAGGGGCGACCGAGGTCGCCCCCTACGGGTGCCAACCGGAAGACCGGCCTCCCTCGTGCTCTAGAAGAACGGGTAGATGGACACGCCGGTCATGTAGAACACCGCGCGCAGGGCGAGCGCGCTCACGAGCACGCAGGCCGCGCCCACAGCGCCCCACACCTTCCAGTCGCCCTTGGCGCGCCCGGCCAGCGCGGAGCCCAGGCCGGCCACCGCGGCCACGATGGCCGTGACGGCCCAGGACACAGACGCGCCGGAGAAGGGCGCCGTCGAGCCGTCGGGAGTGATGTCCATGGTCGGGCTCGTCGGGTCGAACCAGAACTCCACCGCCGTGTAGGAGCCAGCCGTGGCCTGCATGGCGACGAGATAGGCCACCACGAGCACCACGTTCACGGCCTGGCCGATAAGGTTCGCCTTCGCATCGAGGTCGGACGCCTCGTCGCGCACGGCGCAGATGAGCGCCATGGTGGCCGGGCCGAAGCCGCAGGCCGCGCCGAGCAGCGAGGCGATCTGCAGAAGCGAGTCCCAGGCTGGCAGCGAGGCCATCATGTAGGAGTGGCCCATGACGATGACGAGAATCGCCGCCACGACGATGCCGATGGCGGAAAGCCACGCCGGCACGCGCGCCTCGTCACCCGCGCGGCGCAGGTACACGAAGTAGACGACCATGACGACGGCGAGCACCACGATGGCGATGAGCTCCTGGGTGATGCCGCTCGTGAGGTGCCCGAAGCCGTTGAAGATGCGCTCCCAGTGCTCCAGATGGAAGAACACCGCGATGCCGCCCACGACCAGAAGCGCGGCCGAGGCGATGAGCGCCGGCATCTGGGCGCGGCCGCCCTTTCCGCGCAGCGCCCAGAGGCACTGGGCCGCGAACAGGCCGGCCGCCCAGGCCAAGAGCGTGGTGAACAAGATAAGGGGCCATTGCAGTTCCATTATTCCCCACCCTTCCAGTCGCGGTCGCGCAGGATGTAGGCGAAGTGCGGCCCGTTGCCCACATCGGGCAGGTGGTGCACGTCGGCCTCGGTGTACTCCTTGGCCATATCGCCCAGCTTCACGCGGTTGCCGGTGTACAAATTGTCATAGGAGCGATCGACGTCGTAGCCGATCTCCGGCGCCTCGAAGGAATCGATACCCTCGTCCAAATCGCCGAAGAAGCGGGCACGGCCACCGCACTGGATAACGCACTGGGGCAGACCGCCCTGGGCGGTGATCTGCTCGCAGAGCGTGCACTTCTCGACGACGCGCTCCTCCTCGTTCAGGTAGCGCACGCCGTAGGGGCAGGCCATGGCGCAGAACTGGCAGCCGATGCACTTCGACTTGTCGATCTGCACGGTGCCGTCCTCCAGCTTGTGGGAGGCGCCCGTCGGGCACACCTTCACGCACTCGGGGTTCTCGCAGTGCTGGCACTGCACGGGCAGGTAGTACATCTCCACGTCGTGGGCGCTCGTGGCGCCGGCCTTCAGGCTCGGGCCGATGCGGAGCACCTTGTTCCAGTACGAGCCGATCGGCACGTTGTTCACGGCCTTGCACGCGACCATGCACGCCAGACAGCCCACGCAGCGGTTCAGGTCGGTGACGATTGCTTTGTTCGCCATGGCTTAGGCCTCCTCTCGGATATCGTAGTTGGGCAGCCATTCCTTCAGGCGCGGGTCGGAGGCATCGCAGATGATCTGGGTGCCGTCCTCCGGCGCGCAGGGGATGACCTTGCCGTCGGGGCAGTTCTCGGGCGTGGCCTTGTAAATCTTCACCGGCACGCCGCGCATGTGGTGCGAGCTGATGAACTTGTCCTGGCCCTCCGGATCCCAAATGCACTCGATGTTGGAGAGCAGGCAGCCGTGGGTCGGCGCCGGCAACTCCGGGAACCACCAGGCATGCTCGGCGTTGGCCCAGCCGGGGGCGATGCCGTGGTACAGATCGACGCACTGGCGCACCTTGCCCCACGCGGTCTCGATCCAAGCCCAGTCGCCCTGCTTGAGGCCGAGCTTCTCGGCGTCGGCGGGGTTCAGCTCCAGACGCGGCGCCGGCCACAGCTCGCGGCACCAGGGCAGCTGGCGATGCTCGCTATGGAAGTACACCGGGATGCGGCGACCGGTGGTGAGGATGATCGGGTACTCCTCAAGATCGATCTGACCACCCTGGGCAGAGGACGCGGGCGGCTCGTAGTTCGGCATGATCTCTTTCATCACATCGAACTTGCCCGGCTCGAACTGGTTGGCCATATCGAGGCAGAACGTCTCGAACTCCATGGACCAGAAGCTCACCAGACCCGTCGGCGTGGGGCAGCCGAAGTTGTTCACCGGCTGGCCCGTTTCCGGATCGGTCGACCAGGGAGCGGCCGTGCAGGCGTCCTTGCCCATGCGCATCCAGCCGGTCTCGAAGCGACGGTAGGTGCCCCAGCGGTCAGGCTCGATCACCTTGGCGTTGATCCAGCCGTTCTCCTGGAAGTCGTCGCGGAAGTCCTCCCAATGCTCCCACTTGCAGCCCGGATAGCGGTCGCCGAAACCGGACACCTCGTTGTGGGCCTGGAACCAATCCTCCAGACGGTCGTCGTGATGGTAGGCACCGGGCGCGTCGCCGGCAATATTGGTCCACGTGCCGTTGGGGTTGCCCTGCTTCTCGATGGCCTCGAAGATGAGGCGGTTGATGTCGTAGTCGAACTTCGTGTCGGCCGGCGGCTCGATGCAGCGCTGCGTGAGCCCGATGCCGCCCGAAGCGCCCTGGGACACGCGGATGTTGTTGATCTCGGTCCAGTGCTGGCACGGCAGGATGATGTCGGCCATCTCGGTGCCGGGGTGATGGAACATGTTGATGTCCACCCAGAAGTCCAGCTTCGAGAGCGCCTCCCACGCAAGCGTCGCGTTCGACATGTTCATGAACGAACCGGACTCGTTGATGCCGCCCTTCAGCGGGTACTCGCCCTCGCCCAGGCACGCCTTCCAAATGCAGGTGGCGTCGGCCCACTCGTTGTAGTACGGCAGGATGGGGAACTTCTCGGCGCCGATCATGTTGCCCAGCACCTCGCGGCGATCCGGGATGTTCATCGGGTCGACCTGCTTGTCGGCCAGATACATCGGCGGGCACATGGGCTCGCCGGTGAGCGCCTCCATGCCCTTCAGCGTCCACTTCACCTCCTGGGGCATGTTGGTGCCGGGAGCGGCCGTGGCCTGCTCGTCGACCGGCGTGCGGGAAAGGCCGCGGTTGCCGGCCGGGCCGTCGAAGTTGCCCGAGGAGTAGATGAGGTTGAGCACCGCGCGAACCGTCTGCGCGCAGTTGCCGATCTGATCGGGCGCCAGATTCAGGTGGATGCCACCGTTGCCGTAAGTCTGGCCCTCGGGACGCGTGGCCCACACCGTGCACGACTCCTCGATGAGCTGCGGGTCGAGACCGGTGATCTCGCTGGCCCACTCCGGCGTGCAATCGGCCACCGACTTGGCGAGGTAGCTCCACACCGGGCGCGCGATGTGCTTCGTGCCGTCGGCCAGCGTCACCTCGTGCTCGCCTTCCAGATCGAAGTCGATGCCGGCCTCTTCCAACTCCCAGCAGGAGATCGGCGGCAGGTAGCCCTCCTGCGAGGTGCCCGCGTACACCACTTCCATCTGGTCGCGGGTGGGGGCCACGTGGTTGCAGCCCTGCCACTGGGTGGTATCGGTATCCCAGTACACCAGGCCGCCCTTACCGTCGTTGGCCTTCTTGTTCCAGGCCATGAACTTGTGGGGGCTGCCGCCCTCTACCAGATCCATCTCCTTCAGAAGGCGCGTCTTCAGCTTCGTGCCGATAAGATCCTGCAAGGCCGGAACCTGAATCGGCGAGGAGAGATCGAGGTAGCGGCCGCCCGTGGGCTCCATGTCCTCCACCACGAGCAAGGACGCATCGGTCCAGCGCTTCACGAACTCCCAGTCGATGAGGTCCTTCTCAATGAGAATGTGCTGCCAGGCCAGCGCCAGCGCGCCGTCGGTGCCCGGCTCCAGGTTCAACCAGTAATCGGCCTCCTTGCCCGAGCCGGACAGGCGCGGGTCGATGCAGATGTGCGTCTCGGCGGCGCTCATGCGGTCCACCAGGTTGCGGCAGCTGTCGTCGTAGTTCGAGTTCTCCGGCGCGGTGCCCCACTGCACGTACACGCGCGGCCCGTCGCGCAGCGCCATCCACGGGGCGCCGTCGACCGAGCTGATCCAGCCCATGAGGCGACGCGGGCCTTTGCAAATCTCGGACGCCACATGGGCGTTGGGGGTGTCGAACAGCCACTTGTAGAACGCGTAGGGGCCGTAAACCCACTGACGGGATGTGCCGCACATGTTGAAGATGGACTGACCGCCGTACTGATCCATGATCTCCTGGAACTTCGAGCCGATGGTTTCCATGGCCTCATCCCAGGTGATGCGCTGCCAGCCCGGCTCCTCGCCCTTGGGGTTGGTGCGCTTCATGGGATGGTAGATGCGGTCGGGGTGGTAGGCCGCCTGCAGCGACGACTGCGACTTGCCGCAGCAGTTGCCCGACGACTGGAACGACGACTGGTCGCCCTCCACCTTGACGGCGCGTCCGTTCTCCACCGTGACCCACACGCCGCACTCCATCTTGCCGCAGCCGCGGCAGCACGTGCGCACGCGCTTGATCTCGCTGCCGCGGCTGGGCGCCTCGGCGTCCTCGGCGAGTGCGGCGCCCGGCACCGCGCATCCGATGACCGCCGTGGCAGCCGTGGCCGCGGACAGCTTGGCGAAGGTACGGCGGCTCAAGTTGAGCTTACCCATCTCTCCTCCTTTTTCTCTCATCCTTTCGGGCGCCCCGGACGGGTCGCCCACGTTGACATAGTGGCAAAATCAGGCCCCCGCCGCATCATATGTTTGCCATGATTTTTGAGTTTTCCCAGATGAGAGCTTTGTTAGTCCCCTGAAAAGGTCGGGGGCAAGCACGGGGTTTCGCCGTATAATTTTTGCCAAGGAAAAGGGGAGTTTTCCTTCAGGAATTCCAGGGAAAGGGCTCTCGGCGCGCACATGCGGCGACCGCCCTGCCATTCTTTCTATCGAGGGGGTCGCGTGAGTTTTCGTTCCATCTCAGAGAACCTGAACGCCTACCGCGAAGAAGCCGGCAGCCATCCGGTGGCCCTCGATCGCGTGCTCGGCTTTACCTTTATTCGCGCCTGGGTATACCTCATGTTCGTGGGCGCGGCCGCCAGTTCCATGACATGGAGCGGCGAGCAGATCCCGCCTTTGTTCTACGTCGTCTCCACGGCCAGCCTCTGCGCCGTGCTCTTCGGGAGCGCGCTGGCCGGCGAGCGCTTCGTGCGGTTCATGACCCATCCGGCCGCGCGCTTCGCGGCACCCGCGCTCACCACCGGCGGAACCCTGCTTCTCGCCTCGTCGGCGGCGGACACCGGAGCGGCCCTCTCCTTCGGCATCCTGGGCGCCATCACAACCGGCATCGGCTCGGGGCTGATCGATCTGGGCTACGGCGAGTTGTACCGCAACGAGCCGCCCGCCCGCGCTACGTTCGAGGTGCCCCTGGCCTTCTTTCTGGCCGCCGTGGCGTTTTCCCTCGTCATCATGCTGCCGTCAGTTGTTGGCTGCCTCATCTGCTCGCTTCTTCCCGCCATTTCCGGCTGGATCCTGTTCGTCGAGCAGCATGCCTGGTCGCGCAAGCACCAGGCCAGCGTCCTGCCCATCGATTTCGACCTGAAGTCCTTCGCCTGGCGCATCGGCGTGTGCGCGTGCTTGGTGGGCGTGGCCGACGGCATGGTGCGGGCGGCGTTCCTCTCGTCGAACAACCTGAGCATCCACGTGTTTTTGCAGTGGCCCCTGGCCGGCGCCGGGCTGCTCACCATGGTCATCGTGTACGGCGCCGCCCTGCTCTCCTCCGAGCAGAGCACGCGCACCATCTACAAAGCGGCCATCTGCGTCATGGCCTTCTTCTTCATGCTCCTGCCCGTATTCACCAGCGCGCAAGACGTGGAAAGCGTGCTGGCCCTGGCAGGCTACGGCACCTTCAACGTGCTTATCTGGATGCTTTTGGCAGAGATCTCGTCGAACTACCGACTCTCTTCCACCGAGGTGTTCGGCATCGGGTGGGGCATGGTCACGCTCGGCGTGCTGCTCGGTTCCATCGCCGGCAACATCGTGGATCGGTTCGCCCCGTTCACGCCTCAATTCTTAAGCCTCATCGCCCTCATCGCCACCATGGCGGTGCTGCTGTCGTTCCTGTTCGTGTTCCGCGAAAGCGACCTCATCGCGCTGACCGAGGAGCCGGAAAGCGAGGCCGAGAACGCCGAAGATCGCGCGCTCGGCAGCTCCAGCGACGCACCTCCCACAGCTAGCGACAGCCCCCGCCCGCGCTTCCAGGACCGCTGCCTGGAAGTGGCCGCCGCCTTCGAGCTGTCGCCCAAGGAGACCGAGGTGATGATCCTCTTCGCCAAGGGCCGCTCGGCCGCCCGCATTCAAGAGGAGCTGTTCATCTCGAAGGGGACCGTGAGCACCCATTTGCGCCACATCTACCAGAAGATGGACGTCCATTCCAAGCAGGAAATGCTCGACGTCATCGAAGGCGTCACGAGGGAGTAGGGCCTTCCCCTTTTCTATGCCTTCAGTATAATAGCGGGCGGAAAGGAGGGGACTATGAGTTTACGAGGGCGCACTGCGCTCATTGTCGCGGGTGCGGGAATGAATCTGAGCACCTACGGTATCGGCGTGTGGGGCGACAGCGTGCTGCTCTCGAGCGGTTCCTTCGTGGGGCCGGCCCTCGCCGCGCTGTCGGACACCTATCTGCTCTTCTCGGCCCTGGGCCTGTTCGGCGCCCTTATCGCCCGGGTGATTATTGCCGTCGTGTCGGGAGCGAGCAACCATCGCTACCTCGCCTGCGGGCTTGGACCCATGGCGATGGCAGCCGCACTATTCATATCCGGTGTTTGGAACACCTCAGGGCTTCTGGTGGCCCTAGCGGCTTTCTGCGTCGGCTGGAGCTTCGCCTGCCAGAGCCTGTTCTGGGTGACATCAATTTCTTTCGAGCCCAAGCAGATGCGCACGATCTTCCCTTTGGAACTAGCCTGCGCAGCCGCGTTCAACGGACTGTTCGTCATCGGCTTCATGGACAACCAGGGGCTGTTCCTCGGGTTGTGCATCGCCCTTTCCGCCGCCGCCAGCGTAGCCCTGGTGCGCCTTGATCAAAAATGTGAGCAGCCGAAAATGGTGCCCGTAGCGGGATTCTTCGAGAGCCGCTATGTGCCTGCTTTTCGCACCTTTGCTGAGGTGCTGTTCTGCGTGGTGGCCCTTCAGACCATAGCCCCCACTCTGAACTACATGGGGTTTTTGGGAGATCTTTCCCCGATCGAACAGCAGCTGGTCGTAGCAGGAGCCAAGCTCGCCGCCGCCGTGGCCCTCGTAGCCATCCTGCGCTTCTCGAAGGCGCCGCTGCTCTCCGTCCAGGTGTTCAAGGTGGTCACGCCCGTGCTCATCCTGTTACTGTTCGCCGTGCCCTTTGCGCCGGCGCCCTACCTGCTCGGACTGTTGGCAGCGGGTTCTTGCTTGCATTTCGTTGTAATGAACTCGCTGTTCTGCATTGACGCCATCGCTATCGCGCAACGGCACCGTCTTGTGTTCGAGGCGTTCTACGGCGCCGGCTACCTCTTACTCATGGGCTTTTGCTCGGTGCTGGAGAAAGTCATGCCCCAGCTTCTGGCCGCCGGCTCCTCCGCCGAGCTGCTGCTGGTGTTCGGGGTGTTCTTCTCCGTGTACGTGCTCAGCATGGTGCTTGTGCTGGTGCGCAGACGCCGCCGTGATGAGGATGGCGGCGCACTGCCGTCCGACCGTTTTGTACCAGATGCAGACACGCGGAGAGATGCTTCAGCGACGCTCTCGGAAGCAGAGCCTTCCTCGAGCATCGCCACCACCGAAGATGCTCCCGCCCCTCTACCTATTGCCGAACGCGTAGGCATCGTACAACGGAAATTCGGTCTGTCCGACAGGGAGGCCGAAATCGTGCTGCTCATAACACGAGGACGCAACGTGCCAGCCATTGCCGAGGAACTCGTTATATCCCAAAATACCGTGCGAACCCACATAAAGCGCATCTATAGAGCTTGCGGCGCCCACGCTCGCCAAGAGCTTATCGAGCTCTGCGAGACTGCGGAGACCGAAGAGGACTCCCTCTCCCAGGATTAGACTGGATCAGATCGTATCACCAGGTAAATCACCCATTCATCCCGTGAATCACCCATTTTGAGACACCTATCGATCCTCTTTTTGCCCTATTGTCTTCCCGTCGCAAAAAGCGATGAAAGACGAAAAGGAGGGTCTTATGTCGAAGATTACCGAAGGCGGCCTGTCGCGCCGCCAGTTCCTGACCGGCTCGGCGCTCACCGCCGGAGCCGTAGCCTCGCTCGGCTTGGCCGGATGTGCCCCAAAAGCGCCGACGGAGGCACCCGCAACCGGCGAGAGCGATCTAGCAGCCACCGGCGCCGACGGCACTACCGTACGCGCCCATGCAGCCCAGTTGAATCCTCAGTCTGATCCGAAACCGGTATCGAACACCACCTGCCCCTCACTGTTTACCGAGTGGAAGATGGGCTCGCTCACCTTGCCCAACCGCGTGGTGAAATCGGCTGCCGGCTATATCGGCGTCACCTCGCAGGGCATCACTGGCGACTTGCACATGCAGCACTACGGGAAGTTGGCCGCCGGCGGCGCGTCAGTGGTCTACTGCGACGACTTCGCCGAGCTGTACGATCACTTCCGCGCTATTCCCGACGTGGGCAAGTTCACCGACTGGACCGACGAGGATCTGACGGCCTTCGCCAACAACATCAAGGAAAACGGCGCGAAGGCAGGCTACCAGCTAGCCACGATGGGCCTCGTGTTCAGCGGCTTCGAGCCCGATCCGACGGCCATCTTCCAATCCTCCGACTGCATGGATATGACCGCCGAGGAGATCAGCAACCTCATTGCCGACACCATTAAGGCGGCAGCCACCCTGAAGCGCTGCGGCTTCGACTGCGTGGAGGTCAACGCAGCCGGCGAGAATGTCGGCCAGACGTTCATGTCCCGCAATCGCAACAAGCGCGAGGACGATTACGGCCCCCAGACCTTCGAAAGCCGCACGCGCTTCGTCTGCGAGATCGTGCGCGGCATCAAAGCCGAGTGCGGCGAGGACTTCCCCGTGCAAGTGCTCATCAACGGTGTCGAGGAGAACGACAAGGCCATCGGCGACAACGCCTTTTTCACTACCGTTGAAGAGAACAAAGAGATGTGCAAGCTCATCGAAGCCGCCGGTGCCGACTCGCTGCATATCCGCATCGGGCCCTGCGGCCAGCACGTGGCCGAGTTCGCCGGCGACTTGTACTTCTGCGGTACCGGCATCGAGGGAACGACCGGCTATGGTACCCAGTTCGATTTCACGCGCCATTGGCAGGGTATGCTAAAGGCCGATCAGTCGGGCCTCGGCATCATGGTGCCCGTGGCCGCTGAGATTAAGAAAGCCGTGAGCATTCCCGTGGGCGCTGTCACCTACATGGATCCAGCTCGCGATCCCGAGTTCTTCGAGAGCCTCATCGCCTCCGGCGAGCTAGACTTCATCCTGTTGAACCGACCGCTGTCGGTGGACTACGATTACCTGCACAAGCTGGAAGAGGGCCGCATCGATGAGATCCGCCCCTGCACCCGGTGCATGCACTGCCATTGGGATGCAGCCGATGACGGCAACCTCACTTTCAGCTGCCGCACCAACGCCGCCCATCCCTTCCGCTTCGTCACCGGGCAGCTGACCGGCAGCTACGATCCCGAGCCAGCCGCCACGGCGAAGAACGTGGTAGTCGTGGGCGCCGGCCCTGCTGGCCTCGAGGCGGCGCGCGTAGCCGCCGAGCGCGGACACTCCGTGACCCTCTACGAGAAGAAGGGCTCCGTGGGTGGCCTTCTGGAATTCGCCAATAACGTGAAGGGTCCCCATGAGAACCTGTCGGTGCTGCGCAGCTACTTCGAGCGCCAAATGGAAGTACTCGGCGTAAACGTGATGCTGAATACCGAGGCCACTGCCGACATCATCGCCGAGGCCTCCCCCGATATCGTAATCGCGGCCACCGGTGGCGTGCGCGACACCTTGGGGCTGTCCGACACGGCCGGCACCAAGGTGGTGGGCATCGACGACTTCATGATGGCCGACATTGCCGAGGAGGTCGTCATCGTTGGATCGAACGTGCAGGCCATCGACGCCGCCATGTACCTGCTCGCCCAGGGAAAGCACGTGCAAGTGGTCACGCCAAACGCGGCAAGCGCCATCGGAGCAGGTCACTCGTTCTGGGTGAAAACCTTCACCCAGCCCAACATGAAGGCCTTGGGCGTACGCTTCTGGCCCGAGGCGACTGTGACCGCCGTGAACGACGGCTCCGTCACTGTGAAAACGGCCACGGGCATCGAGCAGGAAATTGCCTGCGGCACCGTAGTCGAAGCCCTGGACTGCCTGCCGAATGACAACCTCAGCACGGGACTCTCCTGCGAGGTGGTCACCGTCGGCGACGCGGCGCGCCCCTTCAACATCGGCGAAGCCATCTGCTCCGGCAACGCCGCCGCCCGCGCGATCTAGATTCGACCCAAAAGCTCGGCCGCCTAGACGTCGCACTCAATCTCAGTCCTCCCCTTCAATCGGGGCAGCTCCCCCTCCGAGCTGCCCCGATTTTTATCGCCACCTGTAGCCCGGAGCCACTTTTTGGCATCGCCGCTCGGACTTCCCGGCATTTTCTTGGGTCGGGCTGCGGGTATTCTGGCAGAAAGCCGCGTCGGGCTGCGGATTCGGAGCAAAAACCCGCAGCCCGACGCGGCTTTTTGCCAGGCAGACTGATGGCACAGGGGAATTTCCCCTTGACGAATCCAACGGCCCTCGGCTACTATGCGCTGTGGGGATACCGCCCGAATTCTCGGACGGACAATGTTTGCAAAAGTCGAACCTCGGGGGCGAGGTTCATCTCTCGCTGCGTGCGAGAGGGAAGACTGCAAGCATTTGTTCAAAGGGCGGATGATATGAAAGACACTTCCTCGTTCCTCGATCTCGCATTAGACGATTCCATGGGCTTCGACCCCCTCGGCGCCTTCGACAATGATGTCGACGACGATGCCGAAGAGGTAACCGAGGGCTATTTGGGCACGCCCCACACCGATGACCCGACACCCGTTGTGGACACCCGTCCCGCGTCCGAGCGCATCGCCGACCTGTTCAGCGCCATGGCGCCGCGCCGTCGCACGCTGCTCGGCATGATCACGTTCTGCGCCGCGCCGCAGACCACCGACGCCCTGGATGCCGAGGTGGATCGCCTGCAGACAGACAACTTCTCCGTGTACTCCCCCGCTTCGCTCGCGAACTTGCTCGAGCGCGCCGGAGCCCTCGCCCGCGTGACCGCCGACGGCGAGCCGTACCCCGAGGGCGACCCGGAGCCGGTGCTCGTGGAAGTCGACGGCGTGTCCTACTACGAGGCCGGCGAGGCGCCGGAGGTCTGCTGGCTTGCCACTGAGGACGGCGCGGCGTACGCCGAGGCCGACAAGCCCCTCGACCGCCTGACCAACCTGCTTGCCGAGGACGCGAAGTACGCCACGATCTACGAGCGCATTCTCGGCCTTACCGCCCAGGATGCCGGCGCTTCGATGCCGACCATCAACGAGGCCGTGGACAACGACGAGCTGCTGAAGAGCCCCCGTCTGTACGCGCCCCACTTCATCGACAAGCTGGAGAAATGCGATGCCGTGGAATGGCGCGACAAGAGCTGGCGCATTACCGAAGTCGGCCGCGCGGGACAGCGCATCGTGGCCGACCTCGTAGCGGCCCAGGCCGCGCCCGAGCCCGAGGCGCAGGCCGATAAGGGTGCCGAGACCGGCGAGACCACCGCGGACGCCCAGTAGCGCGGCGCCTTCCACCGCTTCCCTTCCGGTAACCAGAGGGCGGTCGAGTACGCCCCTTCGAGAACAGAGGAGATTCCCATGACCGACACTGCAACCACTGCCGCCGCAGCAACCCCCGCCGCCGAAGAGGCGACCGACCTGGCCGCGCTCACCGAGCTCACGGCCCAGCGCTCGGCCGTCTACCGCCTGCTCGCCCGCTTGTACCGCGTGGAGGTGGACGAGGAGTTTTTGGCCGAGCTGAAGGCCATGCGCTTCCCCGCCGCCACGGGCAACACCGCCGTGGACACCGGCTACCGCACCATCGCCACCTACCTGTCCGGGGCCGACGCCCACGCCATTACCGACCTGGCCGTCGATTACGTGCGGGCCTTCATCGGCCACGGCATCGACGCCTATTCCGCCGCCTACCCCTTCGAGTCGGTGTACACCAGCCCCAAGCGCCTCATGATGCAGGAGGCCCGCGATGAGGTGCTGGCCGTGTACCGCAGCGAGGGCCTCGACAAGCTGCCCACCTGGAAGGAGGCCGAGGACCACATCGCCTTGGAGCTGGAGTTCATGGCGGCCCTCGGCGACCGCATCGTGGCGGCGGCCGAGGCCGACGACGAGGCCGAGGTGGAGCGCCTGCTGGCCACCCAGCGCAACTTCCTGGCCGATCACCTGTCCAGCTGGGTGCCGCTCATGACCGCCGATCTGCGACGCTTCGCGCAGTGCGGCCTCTACCAGGGCCTCGCGAGTCTCACCGACGGCTTTCTGCAGGTGGAAGAGGAGTTCTTCGACGAGATTTTCGAGGATGGGGACGAGGACGGCGAATAAGCCCCATCACGGGGAAGGGCCCTGGGTCCTTCCCGCCAACTGCGTACTGCAACCCAAGGGCGAATGAGAGAGGAAGAGAAGACCATGGCAGACACCGAAAACACGGCGGCCCCGAAAAAGGAGGGGCGCCCCGTCATCAGCCGCCGCGCGCTGTGCGTGGGGCTCGGCGGCACGGCGGCGCTTCTGGGCCTGGGCGCGGTGCGCTACGCCGGCAG
>OLPQ01001175.1_pt1 | contig 19671 bp, 10 predicted proteins | sample 1672451 | NCBI WGS metagenome assembly OLPQ01 (sample SAMEA3136687, study PRJEB25190) | human gut metagenome | biome: human gut; feature: human-associated habitat; material: faeces | place: Austria | collected 2013
CCCTCAAAGATTGAGGGATTCAGGGAGTTTGAAGCGGACTTGTCCGCTTTGTTCTTGGAAAGGAGAGTTAGAGAGAATGATGAAAAAGAGACTGAAAAAAGTCCTTGCACTGGGGATGGCAGCAGCTATGCTGGCCGGTGCACCATTGCCCGCAATGGCTGCAGAAGCAGCACCGGCGGACGCAGCAGTGACAGCGGAAACACAACCGGAAATCGCAATGCAGGCAGCTGATGAAGACGCAGCTGGAACGGCACTGCCCAATGGTGTTGATCCACTGACATTGGACGGTCTGGTTCAGCTGAATGACGGCAACTGGTACTACATGCAAAACTGCAGGGTGAGTGGTGCTGCCAATAAAACGGTAAAACCGGCATGTGGCAGCTGGTGGTATGTAGGTGGTTGCAGAGTAGATTTTTCTTATACCGGATTCGGCAGGAATGGCGCTGATAATTGGTATGTTCAGAATGGTCAGGTACAGTTCGGTTATACCGGAATTGTGACTGCAAAGGATGAAACGAATCGTACTTACGTTTGCTATGTGACAAATGGACGATTGGACACAGACTATACCGGATTAGCCTATGGAACCGTAGACGGTGTGGAGGGATGGTATAACTTCCATGACGGATATAACTTCCATGAAGGGTATTTGAACAAAGGCAAAGAGCTGGTGGAATATAATGGCGCATGGTGGTATGTCAGTGATGAGAGAAAGGTCGACTTCTCCTATACCGGAATTGCCTACAATGAAGCCGGTGGCTGGTATGTCAGAAACGGACAGGTCGATTTTTCATATAACGGAATACTTGAGTACGAGGTGATTGACGGACCTTTTGTAATACCATATCAATATCATTTTGTAAATGGAAAGTTGAATGAAGGGCTGACTGGTTTATATTATACAACCGTAAATGGAAAAACAAACTGGTATGGATTTCAGAATGGTGCCATTGCAACTTTTGAGGAATACGAAGATTCTTATGGTACCTTATTTTTGAATGAAAGTGGCTGGTGGTATGTCGATCCCATTCACGGAACGGTTGATTTCAGTTATACCGGATTGGGAAAAACTGTGTTTCCGGGAGATGATCGGTATCATTACTGGTATGTGAAGAACGGACGGATAGACTTTAACTATAACGGATTTCTTGAATTGTACGGGGGTGTGTATTATGTGAAAAATGGTCAGGTAGATGAAACCGTCAATGGTGTATATCAGTATACGGTAAACGGAAAAACAGCCTGGCATGGTTTATGGAGAGGTAAAAAGGCTTATAACGAAGTGTTAATGAATCCAAACGATGGCAGCTGGTGGTATGTCAGAAGAGGAGTGGTTGATTTTAGTTATACCGGAATGGGAACCCGGCATGATTGGACAGGGGATACATCTGACACCTGGTATATCAGAAACGGACAGGTCGATTTCTCTTATTCCGGCTGTGTGGCAGCTGATGGAAATACCCGTTACTTGCGAAGATATTACCTGGTCGAAAATGGCAGATTACGGAAGGAAGTTTCCGGTTTGGTGCAGGCGACTGTCGAAGGAGTAAATGGATGGTGGAAGATTGATCAAGGAGTTATTACCGTTCAAAGCGGTGGCAGTGAGACATTTCTGGTATACTATAATGGCGACTGGTGGTATGTGTTGAACAGCGGACAAGTTGATTTTTCCTTTACAGGCTTGAAAGGGTATAATGGAGAAACCTGGTATGTGGAAAATGGCCGTGTAAACTTTGACAAGACAGGATTTGTAAACCTGAGTGGGGATACCACCACGAGATATACCTATATTCAGAATGGCCATCCGCTTCCTTATGGTTTCTCGGGACTGTTCTATGCAGAATTAGATGGAAAAACTACATGGTGGCAGATAGAAGAGGGCCATTGTGATTATTATGGTGGTCCTGAACCGTCACATTATGAGAGACCAGAGAGCTTTGCAGCAAATGAAGAAGGTCTGTGGGCTACGAATAACAGTCAAATCTCTTACGGCATAACGGGTGTGTATAAAACAATAGGTAGAATTGGTTATAGTAGTAGCTATTCTATTGAGGTAGAGTATACATATAATGTTGTAAACGGACTGGTAACAGAGATGCAGGCGGTGATTCTGTAAGCTGTAGGAAAAGCAGCGGTATTACTAATGGGAAAACTGTAACGGGCATTCTTGAAAGTGTTATTCCAGAGCAGTTTTAGAAAAGGAGAGAAAGAAGGATATGAAAAAACGAATGACAAAAGTCCTTGCACTGGGGATGATGGCAGCTATGCTGATCAGTGCACCACTGTCCGCAATGGCTGCAGAAGTAGCACCGGCGGACGCAGCAGCGACAGCGGAAACACAGCCGGAAATGGCAATGCAGGCAGCAGAGGAAGAAGCAGCTGTAACGGCACTGACCAACGGTGTTGATCCAATGGCATTGGACGGCCTGGTTCAGCTCAATGACGGTAACTGGTACTATATGGAAGATGGTCGGCTGAGTTCTAACGCAAGCAAAACGGTAAAACCGGCATGCGGCAGCTGGTGGTATGTATCCGGATGGAAAATTGATTTTTCTTTTACCGGATTTGGCAAAAATGGGGATGATCTGTGGTATGTAAAAGACGGTCAGGTACAGTTTGGCTATACCGGCGTTGCAAGAGGAACGGATCAATATGGAAATACGTCTACTTATTATGTAACAAATGGCCGGGTAGACAAAAGCTTTCGTGGATTAGCCTATGGAATCTACAACGGTGAGGAAGGCTGGATCAATTTCTATGACGGAAAACCGAAATATTCCTATGAGAGCCTGGTGGAGTATAATGGTGCCTGGTGGAAAATGTCCGGTTATATGATAGATTTTGACTATACCGGCGCTGCATCCAATGAAGCAGGTACCTGGTATGTCAGAAACGGTCAGGTTGATTTCGGTTATACCGGTGTGATTGAAGGAAAAAGTGGAAGCAGATCGTACCAGTATTATTTTATCAATGGAAAGGCAAACGAAAATCTGACCGGCGTGTTTTATACAAAGGTAAACGGAGCAGAAGGCTGGTACGGATTCTATAAAGGGGAACTGGCAACATCGGATGATTACTACGAAGTGCCGGGCAGAGTCCTGTCAAATGCAAGCGGCTGGTGGTATATCGATCCGAAAACCGGACTGGTAGATTTTAATTATAACGGACTGGGTATCACGGAGGATGACGACTGGTACCATTGCTGGTATGTGGAAAACGGACAGATCAATTTCAATTATAACGGACTTTATAATTATCACATCAGATATGTCGGAGACGTTCTGTGCTACATCACAAATGGCCAGGTAGATCCGAATGTCAATGGTGTGTACCAGCTCACAGTAAATGGACAGACAAACTGGTATGGATTCGTTCAGGGAATGCAGACAGAGAACGAAGTGTTGATGAATCCGTATGACGGCAGCTGGTGGTATACCGGAGATGACGGACTGGTTGATTTCTCCTATACCGGCATTGCTGAAAGATATGATCAAAATGGAGACGAAGTTGATAGCTGGTATGTCAGAAACGGCCAGGTAGATTTCTCCAGTAACGGATGGGTAAAGATAGATAACCATTATGTATATGTCCGGAACGGAATGCTGCAGACCGATGTGAACGGACTGGTACAGGCTACCATTGATGGGAAAGACGGCTGGTGGGAAGTAGACCATGGAAAGCTCTTTTACAATACGAATTATTACTACACATTGTCCTATTATGGTGGCAGCTGGTGGGCGGTATATAACAGTCAGGTAGATTTTTCCTACACTGGTTTTGTGGAATATGATGATACAAGCTGGTATGTGGAAAATGGTCGTGTAAACTTTGATAAGACAGGTTTTGTCAAGACAGAGGAAGCAGACACTTATGCATATGTGCAGAACGGTCACTATAATGAAACTCTCCATGGAGCGATCTATGGGGAATTGAATGGAAAGAACAGCTGGTGGCAGGTAAAGAATGGAAACTGTGTGCATTCTGCGAATGCGGCATGGAATGGAAAACCGGACGGCTTTGCAGCTAATGAAAATGGCCTGTGGGCAATTGTGAATGGCGAGGTTGCTTTTGATGTGACCGGTGAATATTCATATGGAACTTATTATTCTGTTTCCAGAGAGGATTCAATATATGTAAGCTATATTTACCAGGTAGAGAATGGTCTGGTAACATCTATGCAGGCAACAGTTTTAGATCGCTAATTCAAGTCGAACTTACGTGAGACTTGGTGCGTGATTCTGGTCAGCGAAAGCTGACATATTCTTCTCAGAATCACTGCAGATAACGCGACCTGCAAACAGGGAGAGAGGTGGAAAATACATATGAAAAAACGATTTGCAAAAACAGTGGCGCTGGTGGTGGCGGCAGCCCTGACAGCAGGAGCACCGGTATCGGTCATGGCAGCAGAAGAGCAGTCAGAAACGGTGGCTGTGCAGGAAGTGTCAGCACCGGAACTGCCTCAGGGTACCGATCCGATGACGTTACATGGAATGCAGCAGCTCAACGACGGTAACTGGTACTATATGGAACATGGAAAAGTGTCTGACAAAGCAAACGGTACATTGCAGCCGGTTGGGGATGAGTGGCTGTATGTGGGCAGGTACCGTGTGGACAATTCCTACACCGGTCTGTGTGCCAACGAAGCAGGAACCTGGTATGTTGCGAAAGGGAAAGTACAATTTGATCATACCGGTGTGGTCAGTCAGAGAGAGAACGACAGGACGAACTGGTACTATGTGACAGATGGTAAGGTGGATACCGGTGTGAACGGACTTTGCTATGTGTCGATCAATGGCACTGAGGGCTGGTATAATTTTAAGGACGGCATGGTGACCGGGGCATATCATCAGCTGGTGGAGTACAATGGTTCCTGGTGGTACATTGGGAAAGATGCCGAGGTTGATTTTTCCTATACCGGTGTGTGTCAGAATAGTGCAGGAACCTGGTATGTGAAAAACGGGCAGGTAGATTTCGGATTTTCCGGTGTGCTGGAAGGAAAAAGTGAGAACTTCCATAAACCGTACAAATATTATTTTGTAAATGGAAAAACGTATGAACGTGTGCATGGTGTCTATTACACAACGGTAAATGGTGTATCCGGCTGGTATGGATTTTACAAAGGAGAGCTGGCGACGACAGCACCGTATGGAGTGGCAAATCTGCTGCCAAATGAAGCCGGCTGGTGGTGCATTGACAGCCTGACCGGTCAGGTAGATTTTTCCAAAAACGGTTTCGAGTCTGTGCGGGAAGAAAACGGAACCGGACATCTGTGGTATGTCAGAGACGGCCAGGTAGATTTCAGCCGCAACGGTGCGTATATTTATCCAGATCATGTTATACCCGCCGAAAAATATTGCTGGCTCGTGGGTGGTCAGATAGATCAGACCTGCTCTGGTGTATATTATCTGAATCTGGATGGAATAGAAGGCTGGTATGGATTTTTAGAAGGACAACAGATTACTTATACCTTGCTTCCAAATCCGGATGACGGCAGCTGGTGGTATGTGGGTGGAAACGGACAGGTAAATTTTTCCTATACAGGTATCTTTCGGGCAAAGGATCATAGCTACCACCTGGCAGAGGATGCGTGGTATGTGCGAAATGGTCAGGTGGATTTCTCTTATACCGGTCTGGTATATGAGAATGAGAAATGTTATCTGGTTCAGGATGGCCGTGTACAGAGAGAAAATAATAGTCTGGCGTATCTGACTCTGAATGGAGAGACTGCATGGTGGCAGGTGACAGACGGCTATATTTGCACCGAGAATGACAAAAAGTATGACGAAGAAACACTGGTGTACTACGATGGAAGCTGGTGGTATGTGAAAAACCACAAAGTAGATTTCTCTTATAATGGATTCGTGGATTACAAGGGTACGCTGTGGTATGTGAAAAATGGCAGATACAGCTATGAAACGACAGGATTTGTAATGGCGGATGGATATTCCAGCTATTATGTTACAAACGGACGATTTGATAATTCTTACGAAGACGTTGTGTATGGCAGCATTGACGGTGAAACTGCCTGGTGGATGATTAACAACGGACGCTGTGCTTACTGGAAAATGGCAGAAACACATACGGAACCGGACAGTTTTGCAGCGAATGCAAACGGTTTGTGGGCATGCAATGACGGCAGGGTGAATTTTGACCTGAACGGTCCTTATACCGGCACAGTGCCTTACAATGTGGAAAAAAACCAGAGGGTGATGATTCGGTATCACTATCAGATGGAAAACGGTCAGGTGACAGGACTTCAGGTTGAGGTAGTGTAAATTTTTGCCAGAAAAGAACAAATGGTCGATAAATAATTAAAAAAAGGATTAAAAAACACGCAGGAATGATGAATTTTGTCTTGTTCTGTCTGTGGAATGCCGCTATAATAAAAGTAATTGAGCAAAAAAACAGATTTTTTGATCTGGCCAGAACATAGGAAAGAAAGATGAGGTTTTAAATGAAAAGATTTGCGGCAATGTGTTTGATTGCATCCATGATAGCTTCCATGGGCAGTGTGACAGGATATGCAGCAGAAGCTGACGGAGCAGTGCAGACAGCGGTTTATCAGACCGCAGATTCTGCTTCCGATGAGACCGAAGTGTTGGATGTATCGACAGCAACGTATCCATCTGACTGGGATCCGGAGGATCCGCTGAACGGAAGGGCATATCGACAGCAGCAGGAACAGGAAAACTTGGGGACATCCGATGAAGCGGCTTACCGTTCTTCGGCCGGTGAGCTGGCACGAAGCAGCAGCAACGTGACGACAAGCTGGCCGAAGTATAACGGTGGAACGACGACATACATACATAATTCTGAAAATGTAACAGGTAAAAATGTCATTGCGGGAATTGATGTATCCTATCATCAGGGAAGTATTGACTGGAATAAAGTTAAAGCATCCGGGGTACAATTCGTGATCCTGCGTGCAGGATACCGTTCTTACGGTTCCGGAAGTATGGCACAGGACAGCAGATTTGCAGAATACTACAAAGGTGCAAAAAGTGTCGGATTAAAAGTCGGCGCATATTTTTATTCCCAGGCAACGACACAGCAGGAGGCAGTAGAAGAAGCGAATAAGACACTGAGCATTATCAACGGATGCAGTTTTGAAATGCCGGTCGCATTTGATTACGAATATGCCAATGATAAGTATGGCAACTGTGTTGGAAGACTGTACAATGCGAACCTGAGTAAAGCACAGAAGACAGCGTGTGCGAGGGCTTACTGTGATACCATCCGGGCAGCCGGTTATTCGACCATGATCTATGCAAATGCAGGATGGTGTGAGAAGGAGCTGGATACTGCCGCATTGCGGAAGGATTACCAGATCTGGATGGCACGTTATAATACCTATACTTACAAAGAGAGCAAAGACAAGGGACAGCGTTATGGCGGTCAGATTGATTTCTGGCAGTGCAGTGACAATGCAAAAATTAACGGTATCAATACAGCGGTAGATTTTGACTATTGGTATCAGCCTGCATCCGGCAGCATCGTTTACGACCAGAGTCTGCAGAGATGGGTGTATGCTATTGACGGTGTGATCCAGTATCAGGCTTGTGGACTTGCATCCAACGAACATGGCTGGTTCCGTGTGGATAATGGATTTGTAAATTTTGATTTCAACGGTTTATGTTCCAATGAAAACGGCTGGTGGTACCTGACCGGAGGAAAGATCGATTTCGATTACAACGGACTTGCATCCAATGAATATGGATGGTGGCAGATCCACGGAGGAAAGGTTGATTTCGATTATAACGGTCTGACGGCCAATGAAAATGGCTGGTGGCGACTTGCCAGTGGAAAAATTGATTTTGACTACAACGGTTTTGCATCCAATGAAAACGGAAACTGGAGAGTCATCGGTGGAAAGATTGATTTCAACCGTACCGGTGTGGATTTTGACGGTGCATCCTGGTGGCGTGTGGAAGGCGGAAAAGTCAATACAAATTATAACGGAATTGCCCAGAATGAGTATGGTTGGTGGTATATCCGTCATGGAAAAGTAGTGTTTGATTTTACCGGCTGGACAAAAGTCAGCAGTGGCAGATATTATGTACATAACGGCTGCGTAGACCGATAAGGGCAGAACGCAAAGCATGGAACAATCCGTGTAATCGAGATTTGGATGTTTTGACACCCAAATCATAATATAAAAAACGATATAAAAAGTGTCTCTCTGAGAAATTCAGGGAGACATTTTTGGATTCCGATGTTATACTTTTCTGGAGCAGTGAGATGAAAGAATGAATTTGATCAGTAGAGTTATTGACCAAGAAGCCCACTTCAAAATCAGTGATTTAAGTGGTGGGACATGTCACAATCTTGCGGTTCAAAGAATCTAAGTGTACATAAAAGTGAAATGGGGGATAAAAGAAGAATGATACTCAGAAAAAAAATGAGGCAATTACTGCGAGGCATCATAGTGCTTCTTATGGCAACGGGGCTGGCAGGTACCACTGTGGAAGCTGATGCATCACAGAGCAGCTTTCAGGTAGAAACCACAGCCGGCGATGTGAGTGGCGCTGTGGGAGATGTGGTGGAAATTCCTGTGAAGATCAGCACAAAACAGGCACTGCGTGGATTTTCCGGAAAATTAAGTGGCAATTATGATGAAAATATACTGGAGTTTCAGGGACTGGACACGAAGGAACTTCCGGCGGATGCCATGGTATCTTCTTCAGGAGGTAATTTTTCTTATCTGAGCAGTTCCGGAGAGCATACATTTTCAACTGCATCTTATGGATTGAAATTTAAAATCCTGCAGGCGAGTGAAGAGCCGGTGACCGTCACAATCCAGGATCTGTATTATACAGACGGCAATGCAAGCAGTGAGAAAGTCTCCCTGACAGCAGCTGTCCGTGTGAACGGGACAGGCAATGGAGCAGCAGGAAGTGGCAGTGCTGCAAATGAATCAGTATCCAATGCGGGAGCAGATTCCGGAAATCATGGAGGAGCGACAGGAGATTCTGCACATCCGGGAACAGAGGGCAGCAACGCAGCCGGGACGGATTCCGCAGAAGAGAAGGCACAAAAAGGTGGCGAACGTGCAGAGAGCGGGAATGATGTGGCTGCAATCAGTATGGACCCGGAGGACAGCGTAAGTGGTCCGGCGAATGCCAGTTCCGATACCGGTGCCGATGATACCGGAAAAATGGTCAGAGGAAAAGGAACAACAAAAAATGGTTCCGCGCCAGTGGCGGTATTCGTCATTGTTGTGGTGGCAGCGGCAGTGGTTGGTATTACGGCCGGTGTGAAAATCTCCAAAAAACGGAAATAAAAACAGCATATCTTTGGACAGAAAAATGGATGTCTCCCGGGATTGGATGCCAGGGAGACATATTTTTGTGAAAAAACACGATTTTTAGTAGAATATGCATGAATATGCATGAAAAATGTTCAAATTATGATTGGAAACTAAGGTTATGCTTTACGAATCAGAGAAAAAATGTTACAATTCTGTTAAATACAGGAAAAAACAATTAGAAGATTTCAGGAAGGAAATAACAGTATGAATACAACATTGGTTATTATGGCGGCAGGCATTGGCTCCAGATTCGGCGGTGGTGTGAAACAGCTGACTCCGGTTGGACCGAATGGCGAGATTATTATTGATTATTCCATTCATGATGCACTGGAAGCAGGATTTAATAAAATCGTGTTTATCATCCGTAAAGATATCGAGAAAGATTTCAGAGAAGTGATCGGAGACCGTATCGAGAAAATTTGTGATGTGGAATATGTATTCCAGTCTCTGGATGATCTCCCGGAAGGATTTGAAAAACCGGCAGACCGTACAAAACCGTGGGGAACCGGTCAGGCAGTAAGATGCTGCAAAGGTGTGGTAAACGAGCCGTTTGCAGTGATCAATGCAGATGATTATTATGGAAAAGAAGCATTTGTAAAAGTGCATGATTATCTGGTAAACTGCGGTAACACCAAATATCAGTATTGTATGGCAGGATTTATTCTGGACAACACGCTCAGCGATAACGGAACCGTTACTCGTGGTGTATGTCAGGTCGATGATGAGGAGATGCTTCAGAAGATTGTTGAGACCAGCGGCATTGCCCGTGATACAGACGGTATTGTAAAAGATGAAAATGGCAGCGAGATTCCGGAAGGAACGCATGTATCCATGAATATGTGGGGTGTGACACCGGAGTTTCTTGATGTACTTGACAAAGGATTCGCAGAGTTTCTGGCAAATGTAAAGCCGGGCAACATCAAAGCAGAGTATCTGCTTCCGACCATCATCGGCGATATGCTTGCCAAGGGTGAAGTAACGGTTAAAGTTCTGGAGACACAGGACAAGTGGTTTGGTGTAACCTATCAGGAAGACCGACAGACGGTAGTAGATGCATTTGCACAGCTGATCGCAGACGGCGTATATAAGACACCGCTGTTTTAAGGAATCCGTCAGACAGAAAAAAGAGAACTTCTGATCTCAGAAAATTGAGAGCGGAGGTTCTTTTTCTATTAAAAAAATATTAAAAATTTTGTGTCAGAATGATTGATGTTGACGCAATGGATGTGCTATGATAAGAACAGTATAAAATTGCATAGGGAGCATATTACAACTGCGGAATGATAGAAATACAATCTAGGAAGTCCGGTCAGAATCCGGCACGGTTTATCTCCGCTGTAATAAGGACGAAAGTTGTCGATACCACTGGGAAACCGGGAAGGGACAATGAGTAGGTTGGAACTTTAAGTCAGAATACAGGCAGTTGCAGCTCAGTAGATAAATGTCCGAAAGCATATCGGGGGTTTATTTTTGTTCCTCAAAAAACGGATACAATCCGCAGGAAAGCGGTTTATATAGATAGTAAACAACAAATACTCGGAATCTTTAGAACTACAATGGGGGAGAAGGTTTTGGGGAGCCTACAGGAAAAAGGAGAAGAAAATGAAAAAACACAGCAAAAAAATTGTGTCGCTGATGCTTGCTCTGCTGATGGTGTTCAGTCTGTTACCGATGTCATCCATATCAGCACTGGCAGCAGGCAGCAACAGTCCTGTCGCAGTACAGGCGGATGATACAGTGACAGCAGCACCGGCACCGGTCTTTTATTCAGTCCTGACAGATCTCAGTCGTCAGTCGGCTACTTATTATGCCGATGACTCGGACAAAGTAGGTCAGCTGCGCGTACAGTTGAAGTACAATCCATCTGATTACAACAAGAATACATTGGCGATTTTATGGCAGGTGTCCGATGACGGAAGTACATTTACCGATGCTGAAGGCGCAGGAACTACAATGAGTGCCCCACTGGTCAGCACTTATGTACCGAAGGTCACGGTTGGTCAGACAAAGTATTATCGGGCTATTATAACAAACAAAGGTTTGCAGGAAAATATGACGCCAACAGTAGTTACTACTGCAATTGCCAAAATTTGTTATAAAACAGGAACACGTCCGCGCGTGGAGATTGACAAGGCAATGCTTCGTCAGTCGGATGGTACTTTAGTATCGGATGATTCATTAAGTAAAGTGACATTATGGGGTGTAAATGGTACTCTGCCGAAACGGATTACCAATATCGGATCATTTAGCGGCAACCTTGCGCAGATGCGGGATACGAACTGGGATACGGATACCTACCTGTTTCGTGGCTGGCAGATAGGTGACCGGTTTTTTGATGGAACCTGCCCGGAAACGGCTGCTGTTGCGGCTGGACCGAACGAAGTAAGTGCACTGAAAGGTTTTCTGACCGTGGCAGATTCTGACTGGCATTTTAAAATGTATCAGTCTCCATATCAGAATCGAAATACCTATTATCTGAATTATGAAGGTACGACATCACAGGATGGGGCATTGAAAGTATGCCATATTACACCTGTTTTTGAAAAAATGCCAGCGGTGGTTTACCAACTCAGTCTGGTTCAGACGACTGGTGGAACAGTCAGCCAGGTACGTGACGGAGGAGAGACACATACGCTGATCGCAGATGCAGCATCCCTGTATAAGTTTGTGCGCTGGGAGCAGTCCGGTGATGGCGGCGAGACATGGATACCGGTTGATGGTGATTCCAGGCTCCAGGTAACGCTTGATAAGGATATGGCATATCGTGCGATTTTTGAAAGTCCTTACAAGATTGAAAACATGCAGGTGGCTGAATATGCATTGCCATCTTCCGGGAACAACTGGTATGTGAATATGGCAGTAAATCTGGCAGATTCACTGCCAAGCAATATGAAAGTAACGTTCCATATCTATGATGGCGAATCAGTAAGCGAAGAACATTTGCTTGGTGAATATAAAACAAGTTTTGCTCTGGTGAAGAAAGAGCAGACTCTTAAAGCAAAAGCACAGAAACGTCCGTCCGGTGATACGGATAAAATACTGGTGGTGGCAGAGACAGAAACGGGTGATACGGCACAGGCTGAATATCAGTTGAAAGGAACATTGGATGCAACAGCATCGAATGTTTCTGTAGATACCATTGAGAGTGCATTTCTGGAAAAAGAACCTGCAGAGGTTCAGACATCTGTGAGTGGAAATCCGGAAGTGAAGAGTGTATTCTGGTCCAGTGCAAATGTGAGTGTTATTCCGACACTGGGAACGGACATGAATACCTGTGCGATCAATGAAAGTACAGGTTTGATTACTTACAATGTGTTTAGTTCGAACAGACCAATTACTTTTACAGCAAAAGCCGGAGACGGAAGAATTGCGGATGTCGAAATTACTTTTAAAGGCGGAATGGCTTCTAAAATCAGCGAGAAAGTCGTAAAAGTACTGGAAGGCGAAAGCAAAGAATATCAGGCAGTCAATACATCTCCGATTCTGAGTGTCAGCAGACAGAAAGTAAGCGTAAAATCATCCGATGAGAGTATTTTTACCGCTGAGATCCTTACCCGCGCCGGCAGTCAGTTCCAACCGAAGGATATCGTGGATAAGATCAAGATCAACGGTGTGAGCAAAGGTAAGGCAACTCTGACAATCGATACCAATGGTAAAACAGTAGAGTATCCGGTTGTGATCCAAAATACGACAGACGCAGTAAAAGAAGTAACGTTATCCGATACAGAAACAAATCTGATTCAGGGAGACAGCAAGACGCTGCAGGCAGATGTGACACCGGAAACTGCTATGACGACATTGAACTGGAGCAGTTCCGCACCGGATATTGTCAGTGTGAAAGATGGCAGGATCACAGGTCTGAAAGCGGGCAATGCAGTGATTACCGTTACTGCAACAGATGCACTGGGTAACCGTGTGGAAGCTTCCTGCGACGTAACCGTCACAGAGCAGCCATACAATGTGGAAGTCTATGTACCAAAGGGAATCCTGGCAGCAAACGGACTGAAATTTGCTCCATCCGCAGGTCTCGATAAAGCAGGACATGACATCTTTGATACGGAACAGGTGATCGCAGACGTCAGTGCAGATACAGAACTTTACAATGCATACGACGTTTATACCATGACACTGTATCCGGGCACGTATTCCTACCGTGCAGTCAGCGCAGAGGGCAGAAGCCTGGGCGGCGGAGCATTCACCTTTCCGGACAGTCAGACAAGCACTGTGGATGGACGCACCGTTCGTGTATTTCTGCGTCAGACCGAAGTATCCCTGACCAATGAATTTGACGGACAGAAAGCAGAAGCAACAGATTTTTCCGTACAGCTGAAAAATGATGTGAGTACTGCAACCATGGGTGATTCCTATGTGAATGCAGATGGATATACCGTATATCCGACGCTGCTGAGTGCAAATAAGAACCTTTCCTATTATCTGGCTGCAATTCCGTCAGATGCGTATGTAAAAGCGCATAACGTGATGGCATCCAGAACACAGGGGGTAGCAGTCACAAAAGATACTTCCATACTGTCTCTGACAGAAGAACTGAAGACAGGCGCACTGACGATCAATGCCCCGGCAGACGCAGAGGTAGCAATCTGTGAGCAGATGGCAGATGGACAGATCGCAGTGTACAAAGCAGACAGCACTGCTGCACAGGAGGACGGAACCGTCGATTCTGTTTTCCATGTGGCAATGACCAGCAAAATGTACTACCATGTCAGCGGAGCTTCTTATGTCACATATAACGGAACGACGGTAGACGGAGCTGATTCCAGGATCGTAGTCAGCACAGCGATGCTGAAGCCGTCCGGCAATACCAAGACAACGCTGGATCGCAACACTGCTTCCAACGGCGGCGCGAATATGGCAGACCTGTATCTGAATGTTAATGCACAGGGGTATCTGAAACTGGAGGAAGGCAATACCTTCAAATTAAATGCAAAACGTAACTGGTGGGGCAGTAATGTCACATGGGTATTGGATAAAGACTACCGTCTGATCGAGCCTGATTTCCATTATCAGGTTGTCGGCCTGGATGGAAGGACAAGCAGCGATGTCATTACCGTAGGTAATGATGGAACCGTAAAAGCAGTAGGAAATGGAACAGCTATCGTACTTGTTACCTATGACTCGATGACATTGAACTATCACGATGATGTAAAATATTCCTATGACAACTATGATCCGAACGGTTTCTATGGTGCAATCTGGCCGGAGAACACCGGTGTATTCGTCGTTTCCGTAGGTTCCGGAGACAGTGGAATCACCACAGGTATGACACTGAACAAAGATCTGAATCAGGGCAAGAGCAGCAAACAGGCAGGCGATGCACTGGATGCGGAACTGGATCCGATCTACTTTACCGGAAAGACAGGTACTTATACCTTTACACCGGAGACAGAAGATGTCAGTGTATCCGTTGCAAATCCGACCATCGGAAATGATGCATTAAGCTTCAGCGGATTCAAGGCACTGGCAGCAGAGAAAGACGGCAGCTACAATGTTCCACTGACAAATGGCCGTAACATCGTAAAATTGGAAAAAGACGGAAAAGCGGAGTATCAGGTGATTACCGCAAAACACGTAACCGTAAAAGTAAACGGACAGGATCTGGATCAGGCAGTAGTCGCACCGGGTGAAAAAGTATCCGTCACATTTGATACGCTGTTCAATCCGGTAACACGTATGAGGCTGTATAATACAGATGCAGCAGCGATCTACAATGAAATCAGCGGTCTGGAAGGAAAGAAAGCAGGAAATCTGCGTGGGTCTTATGGATATTACTTCTTTGGATCCACAGGTTACAAACAGACGGTTGAGAATTTCGTAGAGGCAGGAACAGATTCTTCCGGATACAATAACCCGATCGTAACAGTAAAAGATGCACTGATTGTTCCGGAAGACTATTCTGCAGAACACTTTGTGCTTTCCAAAGGAACTTTTAACGTAGCAGGATTCGGCGGCGATTACGGTGCGCATCGAGCTATGGTCAAGACATGGGAGAATCTGTCTCCGAATACAAGTGCGTACATGGGACAGCTTCCGGATATCTCCATTCCGGTAGGAACTCTGCAGAGTATCGAAGTAACCGCACAGCCGACCAAGACTTCCTACTATGTAGGCGAGAAATTCGATGCTTCCGGCATGAAAGTAACCGCAACCTACAAAGGCAGCGAAGGAAACTTTACAAAAGAAATCAGCAATTACAGCTTTGCGAAAGAAGCATTTGCAACATCCGGAAAACAGAACGTGACCATCAGTTACACACTGGGTGGCGTAACAAAGACGGCGGATGTATCCGTAGATGTCAAAGACGTAGTTCTGGAGAAACTCGAAGTCGTTACACCGCCTGTAAAGACAAGTTACCGCATCGGTGAGAAATTTGATGCAACAGGTATGGTAGTGACAGCTTCCTACAACGACGGAAGTGTTCGTGAGATCACAGACTACAAAGTAACACCGGATACCATTGCAGCAGACACCGATCATGTACTGGTTACTTACGGCGGCAAAGCAGCTTCCGTAGCAGTTACGGTAAATAAGGTAGCTTCTATCGCGGTGACAAAAGCACCGAACAAGACAGAGTACGAAGAAGGTAACCTGTTCAACCCGACCGGAATGGTAGTAACTGTTACTTATCAGGATGGCAGCACAGAAGAAACCACAGCGTACAGTTACGCACCGAAGAGCAGACTGACCAAAGAGGATAAAGCCGTTACCATCACCTATACCGGTAAAGATGCAGTGGCAGACCTGGCAGCAACAACGGTGGAAATCTCCGTAAAAGATAAACAAGAGGAGACAGCAGCTCATATTACAGCTTATGTATCTTACAGTGATAAGGGTATTTTTGTATCCGGTTCAGAAGGAACGTTACTGTGGAATGCACCGGTCACTGTATACGACAGAGACGGCGATGGACAGTACACTATGAGTGATGTATTCCGCGCATTACATGAGGAATACTATTACGGTGGTGCAGATGGCTATGCAGATACCGACAGTGGATGGATAACCCGTTTCTGGGGTGTCAACACAGGTATGGTATCTTATGTGCTGAACCATGCATGGGTATACGGTACACAGACCGCAGTAAATGATGGCGATCAGCTGGGACTCTTTGTATATGCAAATACGATAGAATATTCCGATCTGTACACATGGTTTGATGAAACAACATACAAAACCGATGTTAACGCAGAGAACAGCTTTACCGTAAACGGTCTCAGCGTTATGAACAGCGGTCCGGACAGCCCGGTCACAGCAGCTCCGGCTAATGCAACCGTTACTGTTTATGATGAAAATGGAAACGTAGCAGAAGCACTTGGAACTAAGACAGATGAGCACGGACAGTTCAAAGTAACCTTCCCGAAAGACGGTAAATACACGATCGAAGTAAGCGGAACCTGTACTTATACCTGCTCCGGATACGGTGGAAGCGGTATGAATACATACAAAGATGCAACCGTAGTACCGACCCGCTGCACCGTTCTTGTAGGAACAGCCCGCGGAACACTGGGAGACATCAACGGCGACGGAGTCATTGATCTGACAGATGCAGCTCAGCTTCTGGATAAAGTGACAGCCGGTGAGAAAGTCGATACTTACCTTGGTGACATCAATGGTGACGGAACCGTAGATCTGATGGACGTTGCAGATCTGATGGATCGTATTACAGAAGCATAAAAAAATGTTGATTTTAATGTGGAAAAATCAATAATTGGTTATAGAAGCACAGCCTTTGGAAAAATTCCGGAGGCTGTGCTTTTTTGTGCAAAAAAATGAATATTTTGGTTTGAATTACAAATACTTTTCCGGAAAACAAGAAAATTTGAAAAAGGAGATGAGGGAATATGGCACAACAGGTGGGACGACAGAGCCTGCAGTTTGAAAATCCGCCCTGGATCATCAGCAGTGGCTGTATCGCAGGCACAAAAGAAGGTGAAGGCCCCATCGGTCATGAGATTGATCTGATCGGTGAAGATGACAACTTTGGCTGTGATATCTGGGAAGAGGCGGAGAGCACCCTGCAGAAAGAAGCATTGACGCTGGCACTGGGAAAAGCCGGTCTGAAGGCGGAGGAACTGCGGTATCTGTTCGCCGGAGATCTGCTGGGGCAGTCCATGGCGACATCCTTCGGATTGCAGCCTTTTGAAATACCACTGTTTGGCCTGTACGGAGCGTGCTCCACCGCCGGGGAATCACTGGCGTTAGCGGCAATGACGGTGGCAGCAGGTTATGCAGATGTGGTGGGTGCCGTTACTTCCAGCCATTTTGCCAGTGCGGAGAAGCAGTTTCGCTTTCCCCTTGAGTATGCCAATCAAAGGCCCTTATGTACTACCTGGACGGTTACGGGAGCCGGGGCCTTTTTACTTGGCAGAGAATCCGGTAAAAAGCAGAACTACTCAGATAACAGAAAAAGAACTGATTCAGGAAGTCCGATGATAAAAAGAGCGGAACAAAAAATCGCAGATGATACAGAACAAACGGTTTGTGGTGTTCGCATCACCGGCATCACCACCGGGAAAATCGTAGATTACGGTGTGCGGGATTCCATGAATATGGGAGCCGCTATGGCTCCGGCGGCAGCGGACTGTATTCAGGCGCATCTGAAAGATTTTTCCAGAAGTCCATCTTGGTATGACAAAATCATTACCGGGGATCTGGGGGCTGTCGGCAGAGAAATCTTACTGGATCTGTTGGCACAGAAAAAGATCGACATTGGAAGCTTTCATACAGATTGCGGACTGGAAATCTTTGACAATGAAGTCCAGGGCACAGGGAGCGGCGGCAGTGGCTGTGGCTGTGCGGCAGTCACCATGTGTGCGCATTTTCTGCCGATGCTGCGCCGGGGCGAACTGAAGCGGATCCTGTTCGTGCCGACAGGGGCACTGTTGTCCAAAATCAGTTTCAATGAGGGGGAAAACATTCCGGGCATCGCACATGCAGTTGTGCTGGAAGCCGCTGAGAACTGAAGCCAAAATCATAAGAATGTGATAGGAGGAAGGCTGCTATGGATTATGTGAATGCATTTTGGGTGGGCGGAGCCATCTGTGCGTTGGTGCAGATACTACTGGATAAGACGAAACTGCTTCCGGGGCGGGTGATGGTATTGCTGGTGTGTTCCGGTGCTGTGCTCGGGGCGGTCGGAATCTATGAACCGTTTACCAAATTTGCTGGTGCGGGAGCGACTGTGCCGCTGCTTGGATTTGGAAATACGCTGTGGAAAGGAATGAAGACGGCCATTGACGAGAGCGGATTTCTCGGCCTGTTTACCGGCGGATTCACCGCCTGTGCGGCAGGTGTGTCGGCGGCATTGATCTTTGGCTATCTGGCATCATTGATCTTCCATTCAAAAATGCGAAAGTAATAAAACATGTAAATCAAAGCGACTGCGTTCATGAGCAAGTAGTGAAAGCGGATTGCAAATGTCCGCTTTACACAGAATAGAAGAGGCAAAAGCACTTCTGCAAAATTCGAACAAGGGAAAAAAACAGATTATGAATAAAAAGAAAAAAATGTCGCATAGTAAGAATATAAAACTGATGTGAAAAGGAGAATTACCGATATGAACAAATTGAAACAGATCGCATTTATTCTTGTGCTGGCACTGAGTCTGACCACCTTTGCTGCATGTGGAAAAAATAATAAGGATATGAACAATGGGACAAACAATCATTCTGTTACAGAGAACGGCACCGATAAAAACGGAGCCAACGGCAATAACATCGTGGATGATAATGCCACAACGGATAGTAACGGAACCGTAAATGACAGATCTGATACAAACGGGATCGATTATGAAACAACCGGTGAAAATATGAGAGATGCGGCAGAGAATGCGAAAGACGCAGTGGAAGACACCGGAGAAGCCATCAAGAACGGTGTAACCGGAGATACTGATGTCAAGAGAGATCATGTGGATGACACGACCGGAAATACGGCAGGAATGGAGTAGTACAAAATAAAATTATGGAACGTAGATAAGGAGAAGAACTCAGATTAGTGATGCAGGGCGTCTTAGCCCCAGGCACTCATCTGAGTTCTTCTCCTTTTTAATTAACTATTTAACTAGCTATCAATTTTTTACTCGTCGATACTGTAGTTTGGAGCCTCTTTTGTGATATGGATATCATGTGGGTGGCTCTCTTTCAGTGATGCAGCGGAAATCTTCACAAAGTTGCTGGTTTCGATCAAATCTTTGATGGTAGGAGCACCGCAGTAACCCATACCTGCACGGATACCGCCGATGAGCTGGAAGATAATATCCTCTACGCTGCCTTTATAAGCAACACGGCCTTCCACACCTTCCGGAACAAGTTTCTTTGCATTCTCCTGGAAATAACGGTCTTTACTTCCGT
>OLPQ01001182.1_pt1 | contig 19588 bp, 13 predicted proteins | sample 1672451 | NCBI WGS metagenome assembly OLPQ01 (sample SAMEA3136687, study PRJEB25190) | human gut metagenome | biome: human gut; feature: human-associated habitat; material: faeces | place: Austria | collected 2013
CGTTTTTCGTGCTGGCGACGCAGAACCCGATCGAGCAGGAGGGCACCTATGCCCTGCCGGAGGCACAGGTGGACCGCTTCATGTTCAAGCTGCTGATGCGCTACCCGACGGTGGAGGAGATGAAGCAGATCGTTCTGATGACGCAGAAGACCATGGACGAGGTCGCAGACGGCGTGGTGGACGGTGAAACGCTGCTGCGCATGCGCGAGACGGCCAAGGAAATCCCCGTCACGGACGACATCATCAACTACACGATGCGTCTGGTTTCCTCGACGCAGCCCTCCTCGCCGGAGGCGGGCGAGACCGCCGCGCGGATGATCCGTTTGGGCGCGAGCCCGCGCGCCGCGCAGGCGCTCATCACCTGCGCGAAGGTGCGCGCCATGGTATCCGGCCGCTTCAACGTCAGCCACGAGGACATCGACGCGCTGGCCTGCCCGGTGCTGCGCCACCGCGTGAAGCTCAGCTATGAGGCGATGGCCGAGCGCGTCACGCCGGACGAGGTCATCGCCAGGCTCGTGGACGACATGAAGAAAAAGCGCAGATAACGGCGCATTGCGGGAGGGAGAAGCATGCGGATACTGGACGGCGCGTTTCTTGATGCGCTGGAGACGCTGGACATCAATGTGCAGCAGATGAAGAGCGGCCATTACAGCGGCGCGCGCCGCTCCCGCGCCTATGGCTCCTCGCCGGAGTTTGCCGATTACCGCGAGTATGTGCCGGGCGACGACCTGCGGCGGATTGATTGGAACGCGGCCGCGCGGTTTGACAAATACCTGATTAAGCGGTTCATCGATGAAAAGCAGGGGCGCAACTGCGTCTATCTGGATACGTCCGCCTCCATGGGCTTTGAACCGGAGAAGGGCTTCGCGGCGCTACGGATGGCCGCCGCGCTGGGCTATCTGTCGGTATGCAACATGGACAGCGTGTCCTTCCGGCTGTTGTCCGGCACGCGCTGCACAGAGCTGTGCCCCCGAATCAGCGGGCGGGAATCGTTCCTGCGCGCGGGCGAGAAGCTCGACGCGCTGCAATTCGCGGGGGAGACCGACCTGTATGCCTGCATCCGAAACGATCCGAATCCCGGCGCGGACGACGGCGTGACGTTTATTCTCTCCGATCTGCTGACGGACAGCGACTGGCGGGCGGCGGTCGATCTGCTGCTGAGCCGCCGCCGCGAGGTGATGCTGATTCAGGTGCTCTCGCCGGCGGAGCTCGATCCCCAGCTGAGCGGAAGGCACACCTTCTGCGACGCGGAGGAGACGGGCGCGCGCGTGTCCCGCCTGACGATGGACGTTGACCGCGACACGCTTCGGGCATACCGGGAGACGGTGCGCCAGTTTCTGGCGGAGACCCGCCGCTTCTGCGCGTCGCGCGCGGTGCCCTATATGCTGATGCGCAGCGACGAGCGCGCGGAGGAAGCACTCAGGACGAAGGGCTGCATGGAGGAGCTGATCCGATGAGTTTTGTATATCCTGCGGGGCTGTGGGCGCTGCTGGCGCTGGGCGTGTTCGCCGCGGTGTGCCTGATTCGGCACCGCTCGGAGGTGACGCCCGTATCCAGCACGTACCTCTGGCGGCTGTCCGAACAGCGGCGCAAGAAAAAGGGCTATTGGCGCACGCTCAAGCGGTCGCTGTTTTTCGCGCTGCAATTTTTGGCGCTGGCGCTTTCGGCGCTGCTGATCGCGCAGCCGATCATGCCCATGCCCGGTTCGGGCGTGAACGTGGCGGTGATTCTCGACGCTTCGGCGAGCATGCAGATGGCGGACGGGAGCGGACAGACGCGCTTTGCCCGCGCGGTGGCGGCGGTGGAGCGCGACATGGACAGGCTGCCATGGGGCGCGAGCGTGACGGTGGTGCTGGCCGGGGACGAGGCGCGCGTTGCGGCGGATCACGTCAGCGGCGGCGCGGAGCTTCGCGCGGCGCTGGAGGGCGTTTCGTGCGGCTGGGGCGCGGGCGACGTGGCGGGCGCGGCGGCACTGTGCCAGCAGATGCTCGACGAGGGCGGCATTTCGGACGTGCGGCTGTACACGGACGCGCCGTATGCGCAGGCGGAGGGGCTGGAGGTTGTCTCCCTGCGCGGCGGGGACGAGTGGAACGTGAGCCTCGGCGCGCTGGAGACCAGCGGCTCCATCTACGGTACGGCGTTTGAAACCACGGTGCAGAGCTTTGGCCGAAGCGCGGATGTGAGCTTTGAGCTGATCGTTGACGGCAAGGCGCGCGACGCGGAGGAAATCGAACTGCGCGTGAACGGGCAGAAGCAGACCGCGCAGACCGTATACTGCCCGGAGGGCGAGGCGCAAAGCGTGTCCCTGCTGCTGCGGCAGGTATATGATTTTACGGATGTGAGCGTGCGTGTCTGCGCGGAGGACGGCATGGCGCAGGATAACGCGGTGCAGCTCAGCCGTCAGGCGGCCTGCCCGGCGCGCGTGCTGCTGGTGGGCGAAAACCCGTATTTCTGGCAGAAGGCGCTGGAGGTCTTCCCGAGGGTGGAGCTGACGACGGCGGAAGACTGGCGCGGCGCGACGCTCGAGGCATACGACGTCTATGCCTTTGACGGCTGCCTGCCGGAGAAGCTGCCGCAGGACGGCGCGGTTTGGCTGCTCAACCCGCCGCGTTCGCCGCGCGAGGTCGGCGTGGTGCTGGGCGAGCGGCTGATGGGCGCTTATGTGAAGGGCGCGCGGACGGATACAGAGCTGGGCGAACGGCTGACGCGCGGCCTCGTGCTGCGGGATGCGGCCGTCGCGCGGTTCAGGGAGATGACGGCGCAGGGCGGGCTGGAAAATGTTCTGCTGTGCGGCGAAATGCCCGTGATGGCCGCGGGAACCAACGCGAGCGGCTGTTTGCAGGCGGTGCTGCCCTTTGACATTCAGGAGAGCAATCTGCCGCTGCTGCCGGATTTCGTCGTGCTGGTCAACAACATGCTGGAGGCGAGCGCGCCGACGCTTTTGGACGCGGAGACGGTGGAGTGTGGAACGCGGGTCTATCCGCAGCCGCATCCGCTGTGCAGCAGGCTGTTTTTGCAGACGCCGGATATGCGGCTGGAAGCGCTTGACCCCGCGCGGGCGGCAGACGGCGTTCGCGTGGACAGCCCCGGCAGCTATACGCTCATGCAGGAGGTGCGCGGGCAGCAGCAGGTGGTGCGTTTTGCGGCGCAGGTGCCGCAGGCGGAGAGGATGACGCAGACGCAGCCGGTCGATCAGCCGCTGACGCTGACGGCGGGCGGGCAGGCGGAGAGCGCCCCGGCGCATGCGCGCGTATTCTATCCGGCGCGCCTGATGGCCTTGGCGCTGCTGGTGCTGCTGCTGGCGGAATGGGGGATGTATCACCGTGAAAAGTATTGATCTGTTCTTTGCGCAGCCGTGGCTTCTGCTGCTGGCCGTTCCGGCTGCGGCGTTTGTGCTGCTGGCGCCGCGCCTGCTGCGCCGGGAAAAGGAAAAGAGTCGGACGGATCGCGCGGCGGCGATTCTGCGCGCGGTGGCCGTGGCGTTGCTGGCGGTCATCGCCGCGGGGCCGGGGGGAACGCGCTACCTGACCGAGCGGCAGACGGTGGTGCTGCTGGATCAATCGGCGAGCATGGAACCCGTGCGCGCGCAGGCGAACGCATGGGCGGAGGAAGCGAAGCGGGACGAGCACACGACGGTTTTGCCGTTTGCCGCGCTGGATGAAGCGGGCGCAATCGCTTCGGACGGGACGGATATCGCGGCGGCCATCGACGAGGCGGCTTCGCGCTTTGCGGGGCCGGGCGGCAGAAGGATCATCCTAATTTCGGACGGCGTGCAGACGCAGGGCGACGCGCTGACTGCGGCAGAGACCGCGGCACAGGCGGGCGTTCGGCTCGACGCGGTGCAGATGAAGCCCGAATTCCCCGCGCCGCAGGCGGAGCTGGCGGCGTTTGAGCTGCCCGCCGAGGCGATGGAAGGTCGGCACATGGAGGCGGCGGTGACGGTGCTGGCGGACACGCAGGGCGAGGCCGCACTGCGCATCTGGGACGGCGAAACGCTGCTGCATGAACAGCGCGTGGCGCTGACGGCGGGCAGGCAGACGTTTGCCTGCGCCATCGAGGCCGGGGCGGTCGGCGCGCACACGCTGCGCGCGGAGGTGGCGCTGCCGGGCGACACGATTGCGGAAAACGACAGCCTGACGGCGACGATGAACGTCAGCCGCGGGGAAAAGGTTCTGCTGGTGGACGGAACGGGCGCGCAGGCGCAGCAGCTTGAGCAGCTTCTCCGCGCGGAAGGCGTTCAGGTGGCCGTGACCGACCCGAAGAATGTGCCCGAAAGCGTCGATGCGCTGTGCGAATACGGCCTGACGGTGCTGATGAATGTGCATGCGGGCGACCTGCCGGAAGGCTGGGACGACGTGCTGCGGCAGGCGGTAGAAAACCATGGGCGGAGCGTGCTGACGACGGGCGGCGAAAACACGTACCTCTACGGCGGCATGAAGGATTCCGGCTACGAGGCGCTGCTTCCGATTCGGATGAGCGTGGAGGAAAAGGAGAGCGTCGATCCGGTGGGGCTGATGCTGGTCATCGACACGACGGATTCCATGACGCGCGAATCCATCGGCGTGCCGATCGACATGGCGAGGCGCGGCGCGATCAAGTGCGTGGATGCGCTCAACGGCAACGACTACGCGGGCGTCATCACGTTTTCAGACGACGCGCAGATGCTTGTGGAAATGACGGCGATGGGGGACAAGAAGCCGGTGCTGGACGCGATCAACAGCATCGAAACCGCTGACCCCAACAAACTGACGCGATTTACCGGGGCGCTGCGTCTGGCCTGCGACACGCTCAAGGCGTTTGACGGCACAAAGCGCAAGCACGTGATGTTCATCACCGACGGCAGCCCGGCGGACGCGCAGGCGGGCTTTGAGCAGATTGCCAAGGAGATGCGCGCAAACGGCATCACGCTCTCCACGATCGTCGTGGGGCGGCTGGTCAACGTGGTCAACATGCTGGAAAATCTCGCGTATATCGGCGGCGGCCGCTGCTATCTGGTGGAAAGCGGCCGGGACCTGTCGGATATCATGTCGGTGGATTCGGTGCTCTCGCAGGTGGAATACACGGTCAAAGCGCCGTTTAAGCCCGAGCGCGGCGCGTATGACGCGGCCTTTGCCGATGAAGAGGAGATCGTGCAGCTCTTTGGCTATGTGCGCGCGACGGCGAAGGGCGACGCAGATGTGATCCTCAAAACGCCGGAGGGGCGGCCCATCTACGCGGTGCGCAATGCCGGAGCGGGCAAAGCGGCGAGCTGGATGAGCGACCTGAGCGGCGAATGGTCGCGCACGTGGTACGCCAGCGAGCAGGGAAAGCGCATGATTCAGAAGATGATTCACGGCCTGCTGCCGCAGACGCTCTCGGCGGTTGACGAATCGAAGACGCAGACGCGCCCGAGCGAGTACGATCTGCTGGACAGGCCGGACGGCGGCGCGCTGCTGATGGAGATGTGCGCGCGAACGGGCGGCACGGTCTTCTCCTCGTGGGCGGATGCGCAGGCGGTGGAACTGCCGCCGGTGGCGCAGCCGATTGACCCGACGCTGCCGCTGTCCATGCTGACGATGGCCTGCCTGCTGGCGGATATTCTGCTGCGCAGAACAAAGGCCATGCGGCGATAAAATAGGAGAAAATAAAGAAAAAGCCGATGCTGCTCCCGTGTGGAGCGGCGTCGGCTTTTTGCGGAGCGTTGTTTTTTCCTGTCTTATCGCAGCCCGGTCTGTTCGGCGTCGGAAAGTTTGGACAACACCATCACCGTCTCGACGGATTCGTTAGAGTCCCAATCCAAACCAGTCAGTGTTTGTCCTTCGTAGAAAACAGGGAAACGGAATTCAATATGTTTGAGAATCCGTCCATTTTCCTGACGTTCCGGGAAAATTTCTATGTGCTCGATGAAACTGTTCATGAAGGCTTTCTTTTCAATATCCGAAAATTTGCCGTAGAGTTTATCGAAATAGAGGAGAAATTGATATACGTTATCAGCAGAAACTTTGTTTTGCCGGATGTTTTCAAGCCGGATTTGTGCGTCGGCGATTTCGGATTCGACGGAGGCAATCTGATCATAAATCTTGTTCTGACGGGTCTGCAGGTCTTGAAGTTTCCGATCGTAATGCGGATCGTCAAAGACGAGTGCATCCATCTGTTCGCTAATCCTATCTTTGGTTCCGGTATATTGTCGGAGCTGCTTGCGAAGCTGTTCGATTTCCTGATCTAAATCGGTTGTATCCAGATGGCTTCCGATTTTTTCGCGCAATCCCTGTTCAAAAGTGGGTGTGTTGACTAACTGGCGAATAATTTCTTCAACGGCAGCATCAATTACGTCTTCGCCCCATTGATGGTGATAGTCGCAGCGCTTGCCGTCCACATGCAGACGGTGCTTGCAGGCATAATAAAAATAATCTTTATAATATGTTCCGTCCTTTTTCTTCTTACGGTTGACGTTTCCGTACATGCCACTGCCGCAGATTGGACATTTCAATAAACCGGATAATACATGCTCGTGTTCAAGACTGTGTGTTTTAGGCTGGCGGATGCTTGTGTTTTCACGCTGCTTCTGGGCAGCCAGCCAATCTTCTTCAGAAATAATGGCTTCGTGAATACCAGCGTGAAGCATGTAATCGTTTGTTTTAACCGTACGATATTGATTGCGCGTTCCGGGAATTTTTTCGCTGCGCCTGCGACCGTAAGCCAGTTTTCCGCAATAAATAGGGTTGTCAATGACGCCAATTAGGAAAGACGAGGTAAAGGCTTCCTGTTTGCCGTTGTAGCGACAGGTTTTGAAATAACCATGTGCGTTGAGCCAGTCGGCGATTTTTTTAGAGCCCATTGTGGTATGAATGTACTTATCGAAGATGATGCGCACGACTTCGGCTTCTTCTTCATTGATGAACAGTTGACCTTCTTCGAGCTTATAGCCATACGGAGCAAAGCCGCCATTCCATTTTCCTTCACGGGCCTTTTGCCTGCGGCCCTCCATCGTCTGAACGAGGATGTTTTCGCGCTCAATCTCGGCGACGGCGGAGAGCACGGAAATCATCAGCTTGCCGCTGTCCTTGGAGGAATCAATGCCGTCTTCCACGCAGATCAGGTTGACGCCAAAGTCCTGCATTCGCTGCAGGGAGGTCAGCACGTCGGCAGCGTTGCGGCCGAAGCGGGAGAGCTTGAACACCAGCACGAAGGAGACGCCGTCCTTGCCGGATTCGATGTCCCGCAGCATGCGAAGAAACTCCGGGCGGCCCTCGATGTTCTTGCCGGATTTGCCCTCGTCGCAGTATTCCCCGGCGACGAGCATGTTCTGGAACTCCGCGTACTTGCGCAGCTTGTCCTTCTGTGCGTCCAGGCTGTAGCCGTCCACCTGCATGGAGGTGGAGACGCGGGTATAGATGTAGCATTTCATTCGCTTCATGGCTTTTCCTCCTGCGGTCCAGCCTTTGCCGCGTCCGCGTGCTCCTCAAGCTCAAGGAGGAACCTGTCGTAGTCAGAAAGAAACTCGCGGTCCTGAATGACGCGGTACTTTTCAAACTCGGTTTCCGCGTGCAGCCGGGCGATTTCTGCAGACACCCTACCCGCATCCCTGAGAAGACCGTATTCGAACATTTCAATGAAGCGGTTCAGGCGGGTTTCCCAGTCCTGCATGGTCAGCGGGATGTGGCGCTGGGCCATGTTCTCGGCGAAGTCCAGATAGGAGGTGACCATGCGGTTCAGCTGCCCAAGCTCGTCCTCGGTGAGGTAGTTCTTGGCGATGGACACGTCGGACTTTTTGATCTTGCCGTCCGGCGCGTCCTGCCAGGTGGTCAGACCCATGTGATCCTTCGTGTGGTCGGCGCGCTCCATGATGAGCTCGGCGGCGGTGTGCCCGTGTACGGCGAAGTGCATCTTGTTCTGCACCGTGGCATAGAAGCGTTTCGTGGCGGCGGAAGTACGGTCGTAGTCGATAGCAGTGGCATACAGGTCGGTGATCTTCTGATAGAACTTGCGCTCGCTGGCACGGATCTCCCGGATGCGCTCCAGCTGTTCCTCAAAGTATTTGTCGGTCAGATAGGTGCCCTGCTTGAGCCGTTCGTCGTCCATGACCCAGCCGCGAATGGTGTACTGCGTTGCGATCTGATTGACCCATTTGCGGAACTGAACGGCGCGCTCGGAATTGACCTTGAAGCCGACCGCGATGATCATTTGAAGCGCGTAATGGTTGGTGGAATAGCTTTTGCCGTCTGTGGCAGTTATCCGAAATTTTCGGACAACTGAATCCTCTGACAGCTCGGAATCATCGAAGATTTTCTTGATGTGATAATTGATCGTTTTGACACTTACATCATACAGCTGCGCCATCGTCTTTTGCGTCAGCCAGATGTTTTCGTCCTCGTAGCGTATTTCGATGCTGCCCTGCGGGTCGCCCGTGGAGGCGACATAGGTCAACACCTCCGCCGCGCTGGAACGGATGGGCGCGGGCGTCTGCTTTTCTCTGGACATGGGAATTCCTCCTCGTGCGGTTTATGGAAGCCTTCCCCGGCCCGATTGGATACGAGCCGGTGAAGGAAGGTGGTTCAGGCGCAGATGATTTCGGTCATCACGTTGTGCTCCGCTTCGGCTCGGGCCAGATTTATGAGCCCGACCCACTTCATGGAATCTTCAGCCTTCAGGGCTTCGGTGATGCCCCAGCTTTGGGCATATCCCTTCATGAGAACATCGAAACGCTCGCTGGCCTGCTCATCGACAGTGTGCAGATAGGCATTCAGTGCTCCCGTGAGCAGAAGCCTTTGGAAATGACCCGGATGGTTCGATTCCAGGTGCCGAAGGTGCAGCCGGCCCCATTTGCCGATGGGCTGCTGCTCCGGAAGCTCCAGATCCGGAAAGTAATAATCGCCGTGAAGGGTGTAGCTCAGGCCGTTGTGCTCGTCGGTGATATGTTGGGGCAGCGTGCAGCTCTCAGGAGCAGGATGATTCTGAAGCATGGTGCACCTCCTGTCAATCGTGCAGTAACTGTTCATGTATTTTGTCCCAACTGCATTTTATTACGCAGCCATATCATTTGTCAATGGTTCTTCTGAATTTGTTTGAGATGATGGATTGGATAAACTGTCCCAACTCGTTTTGCTGTCAGCGGGAAGAACGGGAAACTCCACCTTCCCGCTGTACTTTTCGATCATTTCGGCAAGAAAGCCGACGCATCGCTCAAAGGCGGCGTTCTGTTCAGGCGTTCTTTTGAGCAAAGCCATGATTCCTCCAATAAAGGGTTGATCGGTGGTGGGTGCATAGACCACATGAAGATGATAGTGCCATACGTCGTAGCCGAGGGCCTTGCTCATACCCTGATTGCGTTCGTCAGCGTGCATGACGGCGGAGAGGATGTATTGCTCGCCGCCGACAATATCGACGGCAGCCCGGTATGCCTCGGCGTAGAACGCCTGTGCAAACTCGTAGCCGCCGTGATTGTGGAAATATGCGGAGTTGACGTCGAAAACCAGCTCGCCATAATGGACGGCGTCCTGCTTGAGACCCCGGGTAGAGATGGTGCCGTCCTGCTCCATCTGCCGGAACATCTCCTGATAGCTGCCGGAGGGCGTCTTGAAATGGATGTTCATATGGCTGCGTTCGGGGACAATATCCTCGTTCCGGTAGCAGGTTTTCTGGCGTTCGTTGTGGGCTTCAGCGTCGGCGATATTGTTTTCGGTTCGGGGCTGGTTGCGGACGGTGGTGCGATCCGCGCCATCGTTTCTTGCCATGGAAGCACCTCCTTTCTTTTCTTTACGTTGGCACAAAAAAAGAAGGCCATGCGCTGCCTTCTTGCTATGTGAAGTTGTAAATATAGTATACGCGCGTGCAGCAGATACAAAATACGCTGCATCGGATAATACAGCGTAAACATATCAATTCTTTTCCTGAGCGATCAGGTTGCTTGCGATCTCGTTCAGGCGGATGATGTCAAAATCCTCGATAGCTGTCTTGAGCACTCCCTTTGCCCTTAATTTCTTTCTTTTCCATTGCGTAATGTCTCCAAGATAGGAAGCACCCTTTTTGTTCATTTCAATATTGACGTAACTATCCACGCCCAAGCTGTACGCCGTCACACGCCATTCATTGTTCTTTTTTTCGATGGTCAGCATTTCTTCCGCTTGACCGTCCTCTGCAAGATATGCCAAATAGAACTTGCCATACTCTTCACATGTTATACTGGGGAATCTTTCATTCTGCTGATAAACAATCGATCGGCTTCTATTTTCAATTTGCCAGGTTCCATCATGCTTTCCCAGTATGAATACTTCGTTGCAGCCTTCGACCCTGACAAAAGCGCAAGCGGCAGCATAACCATGTTCATCATAATAATAGGCTGCCGGCGTATTCTTCTGAGTCTTGTTTCCCCTTGTTGCATTGGGAATCTCATACGGCATCAATATGGTCGAACTAAGCACCTCGCAGATATCCGGAGATAAACCGCGCTGCCCGCTTATGCCACAAACTGGAAGGAAAGTGCAAAATATCAATACGAGCAATGCTGAGGTCTTCTTCATCGATCATCTCTCCTTCCACGATGTTATAATAACATATGATCAAGCATCAGACAAGTCTTGGAAAATGCAAGGGTCTCTTTAGTCTGGTCTCCAACTTTTCCGTCAACTGCGAGGTTAAAATATGCTCCGGCGTTTTACTGAAGAGCCATGACGGCATTCTTCGTGTTCGTTCCCAAACGACCATCAACAGATCCGGCATTGTATCCAAGATAGTTAAGCTCATGCAGGCATCCTTCGGGATGCTAGCTTTGCTATACCTTTTTTGACCGTCTAAATTTTTCTCACCTTTCCTCTCATTTCGGCTTGACTTTTAATAGTTAGTCTTTCTTTGGTGGTGTGATGGGTTTCGTTTGGGGCACGGGGGTGACGAGGGCACGGCACTTTCTGCGAAAGTGTAACTACCCACTATGACACTTTCTGTCTTCCTGCGGAATCCAGCAAAGTGCCGTGGGCCAAAGGCTTCGCCTCTGGACTCTGAGCAGGCGTTGTCACCCTGCACCCGGCCCAGAGCGCTCCGCCTCTGGACACCGGGCAAGGGGCTTCCCCTTGCATCCTGCGCAGGTGCTGCCACCCTGCACCCGGCTCAAAGCAGGAAGCCATGCTTTTGACGGCATGGCTTCCTGCTTTGCGGGGTTGGTGCACGGTGGTGCGTTCTGGTGCCAAAGGTATCGCGCGATACGAAGCTGGAGATGGAATTGTAGTGCGTATGAGCACCAAAGAGCATCAGCAGCCGAAGCTGTCCAGCGCATCATCGAGATCATTTTCGTCCGGTTCATCATCGTGAGCAAAGGGAGATGCAGGAACGGCGGTTTTCAGGGCTTGCAGCAAATCTCCAAGCTGAACAGGCGCAACTGCCAGCTCCTTCCGGACGATGGAACGAATTGTTTCCCTCAGGCTTTCATCGGTGGACGACTTGCCGTAATAGGCATTGATCGCCGGAACAATCAGCGCACTGTAGGACAGGCCGCGCTCTGTGTGAAGCTGATGCAGCAGTGAGGCGGCCTGCGCGCTGGCTGGACTGACCGATACCGGCGAGCGTCAGGATGTAGTGATCCGGGTTGCTGACCTTGTCCGGGGTGAACTCCCGGTGTCCGCTGCCGATGACGTGGTATTTGCCGTCGTAAACCAGCAGGTCTTGCGCGTGGCTAGGCTCATGGTCGAAGGTCAGGACGCTGGCAGGGAAGACGCCGCTGGCGGTTTTCAGGTTGCCGTAGCCGTGGTCGATGCCGATGATTTGCATGTTCTTAAGCTGTTTCATAAAGTACCTCTCTTTCAGTTGTTTGGTGAGAATAGAAAAGACAGGCCATGAAGCCTGTCCGGATAAGGGGGACGCTCCGCCTGACAACGGAGACAGGAAAGGGGATGTGGGAATCACATAGAATCACCGCCTTTCAGGTTTTGAACCAAGAAAAAGCGCTGACGGGGATTCCGCCAACGCTGGTTTGGGTTTATCTGATCATCCGGATGTACTGCCCATGGATGGTTTTCTCCGATGCGGGGCTGCATCATGCGCACTCATCATTCTTTACCAATTTGCATTATAGCACGTATTGACTCGTCTGTCTCGCGACTTTTGGTGACATTCGGTGACAACTTTTTGAGTTCGGGTTGCGCCGGGCAGGGTATGCGCTCTCGTCCTTCTTTGACAGTTTATATTATAGCACATATTGCTTTGGGCGTCTTGCGACATTGTGCGACATTGTGCGCCAACTTTCAGGGGTCGATTCGCGTAGGCAGGGTACCAATGACTTTATGCGGGGCATGACGAGCATTCCGTGCAAGACAGACTGTTCGGCATCCAGCGAAAAACCCGTTGAGTGGAAAAAACTCATAGACAAAGGATAGACCAGAACCATCCTCTTTAACCCTACCATTATAGCACAGTATTTTGTACCAAACTGTCCGGAATTGTCCCAAGTTGTCCTAAACTGTCTCAAGTTTGCTTATGCGTATCCTTCGCCAATGCAGGAACCAATAAAGCAGTTGTTTAGCATATTTTGTTTGCGTGCGATAAGGCAGTGTAAGCCGTGCAGTGGAACGTGAGAATATCGCGCTGCCTGTGGGACATTGCAGCCGCTGACAGCATTGAAAAACTGAGCGTATCCAATCCACACTTGTTGCTGCTCCATCGTTGTGGTAGAATAGAATAAACATCCAGTATGGACGGATTATGCAATCTTCTGGCGCAGGCAGCCGGTTGGAACCGGGCAGCATTTTGTGGAGGGGACGAGGATGAGCGGCATCATTCCCAAGTGGCAAATGACCGAAGAGGACATCAAGCTCAACTTCATCACGCCGGCGCTTTCCCCAAAGTGGAACGGGCGGATGACGATGGAGACGCAGATTACCGACGGAAAGATCAATCTGCGGGGCAATCTGGTGTCGCGTGCGCAGCCGAAGCGCGTGGATTATCTGCTGTATCTGAATGCCAACAACCCGATTGCTGTGGTGGAGGCGAAAGACAACACGCACAGCGTTTCGCACGGCTTGCAGCAGGCGATGACGTATGCGCAGATGCTCGATCTGCCGTTTGCGTATAGTTCCAACGGCGATGGATTCGCGGAGCACGATTTCCTGACGGGCAAAGAGCGCCAGATCGGCATGAACGAATTCCCGACTGAGGTGGAACTTGTTGCGCGCTACAAGCAGGAATCCGGCATCACGCCTGAGCAGGACAAGCTGCTTGCCCAGCCGTATTATAGCAGCCAGTCTACCTACCCGCCCAGATACTACCAGCGCATTGCAATCAACAAAACGGTAGATGCGATTGCGTGCGGGCAAAACCGACTGCTGCTGGTGATGGCGACTGGCACGGGCAAGACTTACACAGCATTTCAGATCGTGTACCGGCTTTTGCAAAGCGGCTTAAAGCGCAAGGTACTCTATTTGGCAGATCGTAATATTCTGGTGGATCAGTCCATTCAGCAGGACTTTGCTCCGCTGGAAAAAGTGACGCACAAGATCAACGTCGTCAAGGACGACAAGACCACCATCACGTCCCATCAGGTGTACTTCTCGCTCTATCAGCAGCTCGTCGGGGACGACGACAAGGAGCATTTCAGTGAGCTGTTTGCTCCGGATTTCTTTGACCTGATTATTGTGGATGAGTGTCACCGCGGCTCCGCCAAAGAGGAGAGCCGCTGGCGCAGGATACTGGAATATTTCAGCTCTGCGACGCAGATCGGCATGACAGCGACGCCGAAGGAGACGAAATACGTTTCCAACATCAACTACTTCGGTGAACCCGTCTATATGTACAGCCTGAAAGAAGGCATTGAGGATGGATTCCTCGCGCCGTTCAAGGTCATTACGCCGCTTCTGAACATCAGCGACGGATGGCGGCCTTACAGGGGACAGCGGGATATATGCGGCAACGAAATCGAGGATCGCATCTACAACAACAGCGACTACGATTACAATATCATCATCAAAGACCGCATTCATGAGGTGGCAATGCAGATTACGGAGTACCTGAGGAGCACCGACAGAATGGCGAAGACCATCGTATTCTGCGCGTCGGAAGATGCAGCGGAGCGGATGCGGCAGGAATTGGTCAACCTCAATTCTGACATGGTGCAGAAAAATCCGGATTACGTGGTGCGTATCACGGGCAGCGACATATACGGCAAGAGCAAATTGGATTATTTCATATCGGTTTCTGCACCGTACCCAGTCATTGCGACGACATCCAAACTGCTTTCCACCGGCGCGGACTGCAAAATGACCAAGCTGATCGTACTCGACGAAATGATTGGCTCCATGACAGAATTCAAGCAGATCATCGGACGCGGCACGCGCCTGCGCGAAAAAGAGGGCAAGACGCATTTTGTCGTCATGGATTTCCGCGGTGTAAGTCGGTTGTTTGCCGATCCTGATTGGGATGGTCCAATCGAAATCGACCCGAATTTTTCACCGAAGAAGCCAGAACCCAAGGGTGGCGGCGATGATCCGCTTGTTCCGCCCATTCCGCCTATGCCGCCGAAGGTGAAACCGATCGTGGACAGAGACGGCTGCCGGGTCGAGGTGATCTACAAGACCGTGTCCGTATACGATGCGGACGGCAAGCTGCTGCGGCAGGAGAGCATCACCGATTATACGAAGGAAAACGTGCGCGGCGAATATGCGTCGCTGGACAACTTCATCCGTCAGTGGTCGCAGGAAGAGAAGAAGGAAAAGATCCGTCAGTTATTGCTCGACCGCGGCATTGATTTAGAGCCGATGAAAGCGGAACAGCACATGAGCGACGTGGACGATTTCGACTTCATCTGCCATGTGGCGTTCGACCGCAAGCCGCTGACACGCCGGGAACGTGCCAACAACGTCAAGAAGCGTGATTTCCTGAGCAAATACAGCGGCGTGGCGCGTGAAGTGCTGGAGGCGCTGCTGGACAAGTACATGAACACGGGCATTTACGAGATCGAGAAGACAGACGTGCTCAAGCTCGATCCTTTTATGAAGCTGGGCAAGCCCGCCAAGATCGCCAGCTACTTCGGCGGCAAGGATGGCTATCTCCGCGCCCTGCGCGAACTGGAAAAAGCGATTTACGCAGAAGAGGTAGGTTAAATACATGCACAACCTTTCGGGATTCGTCAAGCGGCTGCGCGACATCATGCGCAACGACGCGGGCATCAACGGTGATGCGCAGCGCATCGAGCAGATTGCGTGGATGCTCTTTCTCAAAGTGTACGACGCCAAGGAGCAGGACTGGGAATGGGACGATGACGACTATGAATCCATCCTCCCTGAGGCATGCCGTTGGCAGAACTGGGCAGCAGACGATCATTCTGGCAAGGCCATGACGGGCGATACGCTGCTGAACTTCGTAAACAACACGCTTTTCCCAACGCTCAAAACGCTGCCCGTCACCGCCGATACGCCGATCAAGAAGGCCATCGTGCAGACGACGTTCGCCGATGCCAACAACTACATGAAGGACGGCGTGCTGCTGCGTCAGGTCATCAACGTCATCGACGAGCTGGATCTGAGCGACTACGAGGAGAGCCACGCCTTCGGCGACATCTATGAATCCATCCTCAAAGAGCTGCAAAGTGCCGGTTCCTCCGGCGAATTCTATACGCCGCGCGCCGTCACTGATTTCATGGCGCAGACGATCAGGCCGCAGATCGGCGAAACGATGGCGGACTTTGCTTGCGGCACGGGCGGTTTCATCACCAGCTGGCTCAAAGAGCTGCACAAGCAGGTGGAAAACACATCGGACGAGGAGCAATACGGCCAGTCCATATACGGCATCGAGAAGAAGCAGTTCCCGTACATGCTCTGCATCACCAACTTGCTGCTGCATGGGCTGGATGTGCCGCGCGTGTTCCATGAGAATTCCCTGCTCCATGATGTGCTCGACTACACGGTGGACGATCAGTTTGATGTCATCCTGATGAACCCGCCCTACGGCGGCAGCGAAAAGAAGGATGTGAAGAACCATTTCCCGGACGACCTCGCCAGCAGCGAGACGGCGGATCTGTTCATGTCCGTCATCATGTACCGGCTGAGACCCGGCGGACGCGCGGCGGTCATCCTGCCCGACGGCTTCCTGTTCGGCACGGACAACGCCAAGGTGAACATCAAGAAGAAGCTGCTTTCCGAGTTTAACCTGCACACGGTCATCCGCATGCCGGGCAGTGTCTTTGCGCCGTACACCTCCATTACCACCAACATCCTGTTCTTCGACCGCACCGGTTCGACGCAGGAGACGTGGTTCTACCGGCTGGACATGCCGGAAGGCTACAAGCATTTCTCCAAGACTAAGCCCATGAAGCTGGAGCACTTCGACCCGGCGATACAGTGGTGGCACAACCGGCAGGAGATCGCGGCGGACGGCTTTGACAAGGCGAAGCGCTTCACCGCGCAGCAGCTGACACAGGAGCTTCATTACAACCTCGATCAGTGCGGCTATCCCCACGAGGAGGAGGAAATCCTCGATCCGATGGATTTGATTCAGCGGTATCAAGAGGAACGCGCCTCGCTGAACGCGGAGATTGACCGCGTGCTCTCGCAGATCACCGCGATTCTTGGGGGTGGGCAGGGATGACGCCGCAGGAGCTGAAAAGCAGCATTTTACAGTTGGCGATACAGGGCAGGCTCGTGGAGCAGAGGCCGGAGGAAGGCACGGGCGAAGAACTGTATCAGCAGATTCAGGCAGAAAAGAAGCGGCTGATTCAAGAAGGCAAAATTAAAAAGGAAAAGCCCTTGCCCGAAATTGCAGAGGATGAAGTGCCGTTTGAGATTCCAGAAAGCTGGGCTTGGGTCCGGCTTAATTCAGTGATTTCTTTGCTATCTGGGTCGGATTTAACACCAGACAAGTATAATGCCATTGAAAAAGGTATTCCCTATATAACTGGAGCAAGTAATATCGAGGGAAATCAGCTTATTATCAATAGATGGACGGAATATCCAAACAACATTGCGCGCAAAGGTGACTTGCTCTTAACATGTAAAGGAACTGTCGGGAAAACAATCATTTTGGTTGAAACAGAAGTACATATTGCACGCCAGATTATGGCGCTGTCAGCTGTGATGATTGACACAGTTTATCTTAAGTATTTCATCGAAGGACAAGTTGAAACCTTGAAATCAAAAGCTAAGAGTATGATTCCCGGGATTGAACGAGACAATGTTCTTAAACTATTAATGCCGCTTCCACCCCTCGCCGAGCAAAAGCGCATCGTTGCCAAAATCGAAGAACTGCTCCCCTACCTCGACCGCTATGAAAAGGCGTGGAACCGGCTGGAGGACTTTGGCAGCCGTTTCCCTGCGGACATGCAGAAATCCATTCTCCAGATGGCGATTCAGGGCAAGCTGGTGGAGCAGCGCCCCGAAGAAGGCACCGGCGAGGAGCTGTACCGGCAGATTCAGGCCGAAAAGCAGGCGCTTATCAAGGCGGGCAAGATCAAAAAAGAAAAGCCCCTGCCGGAGATTGCAGAGGATGAAGTGCCGTTTGAGATTCCAGAGGGGTGGAAGTGGGTACGACTAGGACAAGTTATTGACATGCTCTCAGGGTTTGCGTTTAAGAGTTCTGATTTCAAGGAAACTGGCCATTATCGTCTGTTGAGAGGTATCAATCTGGGTGTTGCTACAACTCGTTGGGATGATACAGTGTATGTAGATGAAATGCCGAAGAAGTTGGAGCCTTATCGTATTCAAAAAGGTGATGTCTTAATTGGTCTTGACCGTCCATGGATTTCAGACGGAATACGAGTAACAATCTACAACGATGAGGAACAAACATACGTGGTACAGCGAGTTCTGCGTGTTCGTGAAACTTGTGCGATAATAAAAGAGTACATTGCCCTGTTGTTACGCTCAAATCTGTTCAAAAGCGCAGTCGAAGGACAAACAACCGGAATCAGTGTCCCCCATATTAGCCCGGGTCAAGTGGGCAACGTGGTCATTCCCCTCCCTCCCCTTGCCGAGCAAAAACGCATCGTTGCCCGGCTGGAAGAAATTCTGCCGCTGTGCGAGAGGCTGAAATGAGTGGATAACTCAAATGAAGAAAGGAGAAAAGAATGCCTTTCCAAGGAAATTCGCATGAAGCATATTGGAACAGTTACAGACTCCTTGAGAGCCAACTGCTAAGATTGTCGCATTCCATCTGTTTTGATGATAATCAAATCCATGTCTATTCATCAGAGCTGGCGGATATTATCAATTCTGCTTGCATCAAAATCGAATCTCTTGCAAAAGACATTTATGAAGAGCATATCTGGCCATTCCAAGAAGATAATGATAGGATTCCCGAATGCTTCGCAAAAGGTAAGTATAAAAGGTCTGCTGATAAATTCGATTCAGAAAAATGGACAAGGGACAAATGGAAATATGACTATCATTGCTTGGTTGAAATCGACAGGGAATTCTCGCTCGGCAAAAAACAGATTGAGTTAAGGTTAGGAAGATTCAATTTTCGGAAATATGGCAGTACGATTTTTCCCTTCGGGAATATTTCGCTCAGTGATTGCAGAGGAGGGTTATGGGAATACTCTGAGCGGGATATATGGCATAAAGATGCACATAGGTTGAAATCTGTTGACTGGTGCAAAAGCTATCAGGCGATCAAGCATAACTATATTCAAAGCATTCCTGAACACGGAACGATTGAAAATGCGATTATGGTATTGGCTGCATTCTATTTGCTGGCGGTGTATGATGCCTGCCTGCCGCACAGACAATTTGAAATGGAAGACAAGGCAGACAATTATCATATGAACTTTGGTTCCGACCTGTTTTCGTGTGGAATGTGTAACTATACGAAGCCTCCTTGTATTATTGACAGTGATTGCATAAAATTGGAGGAGAAAAGTAGATCAAGGGAAGAAGACCCTGCTTGCCAGATCATCTTTGCTGAACAAGAACTGATGAATGACACTGAAGGATTTCCTTTTCTCGTCACTTTGAATATGGATACGTATCGCAAAGTGATGGGAATGGTAGATGAATATTGTGCGCCCAGAGGTCTTGAGCATTTTGATATTGCTCCATATGAGAGAGAAAATGGACTGGCGACTATGGATGCAGGAGCATTGCTTTATGTGAACCTGAAAAAGTATATCATGGTTCCATATTACAGACGCAACATTTGCATATCGTTCAACGTCGGGAAAGCACGCATATATGGGAGCCTTTTAGACGACCCATTTGAATATGAAAAGTCCAAGTATAAAAACAGAACCAAGGCGGTTCTGTCAGAATTAAAAGTTGGCGATGTTGTTGACGCAAAATACTTTATGGGAGAAGAAGTATCTGGCGGGGAGGTTGTCGATATCAAAGAATTCTTTATCAGTATAGCGGTTCAGGTTGATGGTGTATCTAGAATCAGGATAGATCCGATAGACAGTGTAATCTATATTCGAAAACGAAAGCAGAAGATGTGACGACGCATCACGAATCAAATAGGTTAGGAGCTTACGAAGAGCCGGAGAGCTGACCAGCACTCAAATCAGGCGCTGGTCAGCTTCTTTTGCATGATGACGCTCTGTGTCTGGTGAATGTATTGGGAATAATGCGCGTATGAGAAATATTCAAGGATAAGGTACAATAAATTGCGCAAAAAGAAAGAGACATAGTTTACAAACTCTGGT
>OLPQ01001194.1_pt1 | contig 19456 bp, 13 predicted proteins | sample 1672451 | NCBI WGS metagenome assembly OLPQ01 (sample SAMEA3136687, study PRJEB25190) | human gut metagenome | biome: human gut; feature: human-associated habitat; material: faeces | place: Austria | collected 2013
GGTAGCGTTGCCGCATACGGCCATACTTGCCGATGGGGGCCTCCGGCTGCTCGGAAAGTTTCAGGTCGGGGATGTAGTAATCTCCGCAGCGGGTGTAAGTTAATTCGCTCATGTTCATTCTCCTTTGCACTGTGATGGTTAAACTGCGGCACTGGCCGGTAAGGTGGCTTTGCACAAGCACTTGTTCCACGAGCGATGGTCTCGGACAAGGGATAAGTACAGTAAAGCGCGCATAAATAAAACTTTTTCATCCCATTTTAAGCAACCGTATAACACGGATAGAGTGACCGGCAAGCGATGCCTGTGGCTATCCAGATAGCCCCACGCGCTTGTTGAGGGAAGTCCCCCAAGCCCCCTTGGAACACAGATTTTCAATCTGTGGCTGCGCGTTCTTGCGAACGCTTTTGACCGCGACCAGCTCACCGCTGGCCGTGGTCTTTTTCTTTCTGTTGCGGTTCGGTCTGCTCCATCGCCAGGACCCGATCCACATTGTTCTTGACCGTCAGCAGCTCCCGCATGGCGGCGCGGGCCTGCCGGTACTCTCCATAAGCCTTTTTCTTGTCCGCCAGCAGCTGGGCGTACTCGGTCTGAAGCTCCTTGATGGTGGGCAGCTTCTTCACATTCAGCTCGTTGAAGGCTTCCTTGGCCGCCTGGTGCAGCAAGATTTCCTCCTCATGCTCCTGCCGGAATTTCTTTGAATATCCGGCCTTGCGGTAGGCCACATAAGTGTCGCGGGTCTTGGCATAGTTGACGATGTGGGTGCGCAGCACGGCGATCTCGGCCATGCGCTTTTCGGCGGCCTTGATCTGGTCGGACAGCGCGTGGTAGCGGGCCGTCGCCTCTGTCGTTTTGGTTTCCAGATCGGCATAATCCAGCAGTCCGTGTTCGGACAGGTAGTTGAGGGTCTGCGCCATCTGTTTGAGGTTGAACACCTTGGCCCAGCGGGCGTACCCGGCGCCTTTTCCGGCCTGGAGTTTTGCCTGGATGTCCACCAACAGATTGACCTTGGGCGGGGCGGCCTGTGGGACGGCTTGCTTGCGGGGCGTATGCTCTTTCTGGCCGGAGAGGACCGCCAGCAAATCGTCCAGCGTGTAGCCATCCCCCAGCCGGTCAAAGCGGACGTTGTTGCCCCAGCCCTCCGCGCTGATGGAGATGGTCTTGCCGCGCCGGTGAACAGTAAAGCCGTCCTGCTCCAACAGGCGCAGCAGCTCCTCCAGGCTGGCCGGTTTCTGCGCCAGTGCCCGGTCAATAGCCTGGCGCAGCTGCTCCTTGTGGGAGGGCTTGGCCGCATCGCCCAGCCATTTGTTGTAGCTCTGGCCGCGCCGCTTGGGAGCCTCCACAATGGAGTAGCCGTTTTCGATGCAGATGGTGTCGCTCAGGCGGTGGACGGCGCGGGTGCTGCCCCAAAAGTTGCGGAACTTGCGGTCACACTCCAGCGTGGTGGAGTTCCATATAATATGGTTGTGGACGTGAGCCTTGTCGATGTGGGTACAGACGATGAAAGCGTGCTTGCCCTTGGTGAAGCGCCGGGCCAGCTCCACGCCCAGGCGGTTTGCTTCCTCCGGCGTGATCTCGCCCGGCACAAAGGACTGCCGCAGGTGGTAGGCAATCACATTGTCCGCACCGCGCACCCGGCCGGTGCGGGCGGCGTAGGTCTGCTTGTCCAGCAGGAACTGCGCATCGGCCACGCGGCTGTCACACTGGTAGCTGGTGATGAGCCTACCGTGGTCGGTCTTTTCTGGATTTTTTACATAGTCGATGATGTCGCTGATCGCCTTGCCGACCGTGCGACCCTTGCCGGCGTGCAGCGGTATGATGCGGGTGGTGGCCATGTGGGGTCCGCCTCCTTTCCAAAAAATAAGCGGCCTGCTCATCACAGACCGCATCGGTTTACTCTATATCAGTTTCCTCGTCCATATCAAAATCGAAATCTTCCTCAATACCATCTTCCAATTCATCCAGCTCCATCCTGGGCGGGAACCGCATTTCATACTGTTCCGTTGCCAAGGTCCGCACGGTCTCCCGCCTGTCTTTCATCCGTTTTTTCAGCCACGAAAGCTGTTCTTTGGATAATCGCCAGGGAAGGTTGACAAGCCGGGTAAGTGTCATTTCTTCTGCCTGCCGTTCTGGCGGGAGAGCGGCGCAGGTTTTACAGATGTGTGCGGCATGGCCTTTGCCGGAAAACTTTTCGTTGGCTTTATACTCGCCACAGACCTTGCAGTAGTGTCCACGCTTTTTCATACCGCGCCCTCGCAGCGAACGAACAACTGCCGCACCGCAGCCATGACCGTATCCCAGCCAAGGTCGGACGCATAGGAGAACTTTTTCTGATAGGCCGCCCACAGGTCCTGCATGACCGGGCTGTTCTCCACTTCATCAAAGACTTCGGCGGCCTCGGCCAGATGGCGCTCGGCGCCGCGCTTGTGGGCTGTCGCCAGCAGCGCGTCATGGAGAATGTGCGGGTCCAGAGTGCTGCCATAGAGTTGTTGCAGGATGGCGATGTCGTAAAAATCTCTCATGCGGGTGTTGGTCGTGGTCCGGGTGATGATGGTTTCCAGCTTTTCAGCCAGCACAGTTTCCAGGTTATAGGCCCAAACGTCGATGGAGCGGTCCTCCAGCATGAGCTTGAAGCTGTACCGCACCTCTTTAGGGGTGATGGCGTCGCCGGTGGAGATGTCGATTTTCAGCGGGGTGCGCACCCCGTCAAAAAGCGTTGTCATCGTCACCCGGATGCCTGGATATTCCGCTTCATCCATGATTTCCGAAATGCTTTTCACCTGGAAGGTAACGCCATCGTCAATGGGAACCGCGATGATCTCGGCCATCATGTTCTCCACATCCTCCACGCTGACGTTGGCCCCCTTGACTGTTGCGTCCAGGTCCATCGTGGAGCGGGCGTCCAGGCCGACCATCGCGGCCACCAGCATCCCGCCTTTGAGGATGAATTTGTCCCGGTATGACGAGAGAGAAATGCGTTCCAGAAACCGCTCCATCATATAGTTGCGCATCAAAATCTGCGCGTCCGCAGCGTTTTTCTTTGACAGGTTGCGGATCAAATCTTTCAGCTGCCTGGCTGTCTTTATCATAACAGTACCTCCAAATACTGGCGTAAAATCTTCTCGACCCGGAACAGCTTAGCATAGCGCACCAGCGTCCGCAGGTCCTTGTCTTTCCGGCGGGCATACGCTTTCAAAGCGTCCTGAAATGTCTGCATCTCGATGTGGCTCCGGCTGCGCAGCACATCGCAGATCGTCCGTTCCATATCATAGACCGGCACATCGTGGCCGAAGGGGGTCTGTGCGGTTGACAGGCCGACCTCATACAGCTCCGCCTTGATGGTAAAGACCTGAACGCCCTCACTTTTAAGCCGGGTGGGGTTGTAGCCCGTCTTGACCGTAATGGAATAGGCCAGCGGCTCCCGGTCGGTCAGGTCGTGGAAAAACAGCGCCGTTTCATGGGAAAAAACTGCCTGCGGACAGCGAAGATGCAGCAGATACATGGCGTCCACCCAGGCGTCTTTGGAAAGATAAATCCCATGCGCCGCCTGTTCCAGCCCACGAGACTGCACGAATTGATAAAAAACAGGTTTTGAGATCCCGGCCGCGAGGGCCTGCCCGGTGCGCAGCATCCCGTCCTGGCGTTCCATCAGCTGGTCTAACTGTTGAAATTGGCTCATGTTCTTCACCTTCCTTTCATGCTAATATTATACGCGAAATTAGCACGAAAGTAAAGTCAAAAAATTGCCGGGCCTTCACTCCCGGCAATTCTTCATTTCCTATTCAGCCGTACACCGCATCCTGGATCGCAAACCGCAGGTCCTGCACCTTGCTCACCAGCCAGGCGGCAGCCATCGGAAGGCCCACCGGGCTGACCAGGAAAGCGATCACCAACAGGATCACGCCGTTTTGCGGCGAGTAGGTCACCAGCACCGCGACCCCCAGCAGCGCCACCACCGTGGAGGCCAGGCCGAAGATGAAGCTGGACACATACAGCAGCCCGAAGCACAGCCAGGTGAACAGCGTCAGCGCCAGCACCACCGGCGCGGCAAGGATTTTCAGCCCCAATTTCAAAATAAACAGCACCGCTCTCATTTCAGCGCCCCCTTTCGCCAGTCCAGGTAGGGCTTGCACAATTCCTCCACTGCCTTTTCGTCAGCCTCTGTAACCTCCCGGCGGCCTTTCGTCCGGCGGAGCAATTCAAAGTCCTGGTAATCCGTGAGCAGCAGGTCAAACAGTTCCTCCGGGGTCTGGCAGAGGATGCCGTCCACGCAGTAGCGGGAATCCTTGTTCCAGGTCAATCGGACATAGCCGCGTTTGCACGGAAGGACTTCTTCCTCCGGGTCACGCAGCAGATACTCTTGAAACAACTCCAAGATATTTTCAAATGTCAACATCAGCCTTCACCTCCGTTTCTGATGATATTATCGCTTGTGGTTTGTAAAAGTGCAACGATACGGGCAAAGAAAAAAAGAGGGAGGCCCGGCGCAGCCGCACGCACACGCCGGACCTCCCTCAAAGCCGGGGCGTATGCCCCTGTCACGACAGCTTTGCCAGCTGGGTCAATATCCGATGCACCCCATCCCACAAAGCCTCCTGCCTCCGGGATATATCCTCCAGGTCAGCGTCATAAATGCGCCCTGTTTCATGCACGCGGCGGGCCAGCTGGTTCAGGTTGTTGCTGGAATAGCGCATCAGAGACACCATCTCCTTCAGCTCCGGCAGTTCCAGACGCACCACATAGCCGTCCAGGGCCATCTTGCGCAGATAGGCTTCCCGGTTCTTTGTCCCCAGCTGGGCCATCTTCTGCTCGATCAGCGCCAGTTCCTCCGGCGAGACCCGGAAGTTCAGCTGCACCTCCCGTTTGCGCTTGGGGGCGCTCACCGCTCCGGCTCCTTTTTCTTACGAACGGGCGCTTTCTTTTCAGCGGAACACGGCTCCTGCTTCAGCTGGCGGCGGACAGAAGGGCGGCGCTGGCGCAGCTCTTTGGAACGGTCCTCGCTGGCCAGGATGGTGACATAGGTGCCGGGCAGGTCCTTCATGCCGGTGATTGCCAGACTGCGGAACGGCAGCAGCGCCATCAGCTGGTCGTGGGCCTGGGTGCCGGCGCGGGCCAGAAAGTCCGGCGAGACGCGGGCCATGTAATGGGTGCCGTGGGGGCTGTTGGGCGTATCCGGCGCACGAAGCTCCTGCAACAGCCGGGCGGCCTCAGTGTGAATTTCCTCCGGCGTCAGCGGCTGGAGCCGCAAATAATCCTGCCGCGCCTGGCTCAAGAACAGATCGACCAGACCGGGGTGGCTGTCCACCACGAAGTCCAGGTTGCGGTCGCCGCCGAAGCCGTCCGGGTTGGGCGGGATGTCCACGGTCTTGGCCCACGCTTTGTTGGCCGGGCTGAACCGTCCATCCCATTCCATCTGCTGTACGGTGTTTGCCAGCACATAGAGGGTGCGGGTGTAGCCGAACTGCTCGATCACCTGGGGCACCGCGTCTCTGTCCAGCCGGTTGTCCCGGTAATGTTCCGAAAGGGACGCCTCGATGGCCTCCTTGCAGGCAATGTTGGCGCGCCGGGACGCCCGGTATAAATCCAGGTCGCCCTGCTCACGGGCATAGGCGGCATCGTGCCGGTAGAGCGGCAGTTCCCGCTGGGCATCCAGCGCCGCCTCGGCCCGCTGCTCGATGCTGTCCCGCACCACATCCATGTAGGAAGTTTCCCGGTCGGCAAACTCCTTGTAGACATCCGCCAGCGGGGACGGGGAGGCCAGCAGCGCGGCGGCCCGGCTTTGGGGCAGGCCCAACTCCTCCATCGCCATCAGAATATCCTCTCGGACGGTATACTCGTAGGCATGATTTAAGATTTCCTCCGGCGGCTGGCTTTTCAGCCAGTCCCGAAACTTATCCTGTTCGGCGGCCATCTTCTCATAGAGGGCCGTGTTTTTATCGGTATTCATGTTATCGCACCTCCTGTTCGTGGTGTTTGGGTTTCTTCTCAGGGCAGCGCGGCGGCACCGGGCGTTTCAGCCCTTCCAGCACCGAGGGGCGGCCGCTCTTGGCAAGAACCGCTTCCGGCGCAGGGCGGCCCCGGCCGTCCATGTTCAGCAGTACATCCAGCTCGGCCAGCCGGGCGGATTTGTCCCGCAGCTCCTGTTCCTGGGGGAAGGGCTTGCCCACTTCGGCCTTGGCGGCGGCCTGCTGCTGGTAAAGGTTGTCAAGCTGGTTTTTCACCGCTTCCAGCCGCTGGGGCATCTGACTGAGTGCATTGTCGATGCGAGTGAGGTTGCCACGCGGGTCGGTGCCCAGGGTTGCCCGGTGGGTCATCTGGCCTTTCAGCAGGAGCATATACTCCTGCCGGAAAGCGTCAAACTGCACCGACATAGCAAAGCCCCGATAACTGCCAACCGGCACCGGGTCGGACCCCTTGACCTCCTTGCAGGCGTCCAGCAGCGCCGCACCGGCATTCTCCTTATCGGTGAGGGTGTCGCCACGGACTTCCATGCCGGCAAAGCCGTCCTCCGGGTGCGGGTGTTCCGCCAGCGTTTTCATATCCGCTTCCAGCCCGGCGATAAAGCCCTTATTTTTTTCGATCTCCTCCGGGAAGGTTTTCAGCAGCTGGTCCTCCAGCCGGTACTGCTTGCTCTGGTGGTCGGCCTTCAGCAGCTTCAGCCGGGACACGTCCACATCCAAATCCATGCGTTCCTTGATGCGCGGGTCCCCGGCGCACAGGGCCTTGATCTCGGCAAAGGAAAGCGCCGTTTCGTCCACATCGTCGCAGCTTCGCACCGGGCTTTTACTGGTCATGATTTGCGAAATGAATTTCTGCTTGTTCTCCACCGTCTGCCAGAGGTAGGCATCAAACGTCCCTTCGGTGACGTAACGGAACACATGGACGGTCTCGTTTTGGTTGCCCTGGCGTTCAATTCTGCCTTTCCGCTGGGCCAGGTCGCCGGGCCGCCAGGGGCAGTCCAGGTCATGCAGCGCCACAAGGCGGTCCTGGACGTTGGTGCCTGCGCCCATCTTGGCCGTGCTGCCCAGCAGGACGCGCACCTGGCCGGTGCGGACCTTGGAAAACAGCTCCTTTTTGCGCACCTCGGTGTTGGCCTCATGGATAAAGGCAATCTGCTCGGCGGGCACACCTTTAGCGATGAGCTTCTGCCGGATGTCCTCGTAGACCGTAAAGGCCGGTTCCGGCTCGTCCAGCGGCACCGCGTCCTCCAAAGCGTGGAGGGTCGGGTTGTCCAGCGCCTTCGCTACCTTTTTGGCAGGCCGGGCCTGGGGCGTGGAGATGTCGCAGAACACCAGCTGGGTCAGCTTGTCGGCCTCGCCGTCCCGCCAAATCTGCATGATATTGTCCACGCATTGATTGACCTTGGTGCCCGGCTCATCCGGCAGCAGCTGGTTGATGATCCGTTGGTCCAGCCCCAGCTTGCGCCCGTCGCTGGTGATCTTGAGCATATTGTCCTGGGACGGGTCCACCGTGCCGCTGTGTACCAGGGAAGCGCGTTCCGAGAGCGCCTTCACCATTTCCTGCTGCTGTTCGGTGGGCTGGGCCACGATGTTGTGATATTCTACCTCCGGGGTGGGAAGATGGAGCTGGTCGGCGGTCTTGATGTCTGCCACCTCTTTGAACAGGTTCATCAGCTCCGGCAGGTTGAAAAACTTGCTGAATCTTGTTCTTGCCCGGTAGCCGGTGCCCTCCGGGGCCAGCTCCAGCGCCGTCACGGTTTCGCCAAACCGGGACGCCCAGCAGTCAAAGTGGGCCATGCCCAGCTCTTGCAGCCGGTCATATTGGAGATACCGCTGCATGGTGTAAAGCTCGGTCATGCTGTTGGAAACCGGCGTGCCGGTGGCAAAAACTACACCGCGCCCGCCTGTGATTTCATCCATGTACCGGCACTTGGCAAACATATCGCTGGATTTCTGCGCGTCCGTCGTGGAGAGGCCCGCCACGTTGCGCATTTTTGTGTAGAGAAAGAGGTTCTTGTAGTTGTGCGCCTCGTCCACGAACAGCCGGTCCACGCCCAGCTGTTCAAAGGTCACTACATCGTCCTTGCGGTCCTCGGCTTGCAGCTTTTCCAGCCGCGCCTCCAAAGACTTTTTCGTGCGTTCCAGCTGCTTGACGGTGAACCGTTCCCCGCCGCTGGCCTCCACCTCGGCGATACCCTCGGTGATTTCCCAAATCTGCTCATGCAGCAGCCGCTCCTGGCGTTCCTTGCTGATGGGGATTTTCTCGAACTGGGAGTGACCCATGATGATGGCGTCGTAGTCGCCGGTGGCAATACGGGCACAGAACTTCTTGCGGTTGTGCTTCTCGAAGTCCTTTTTGGTTGTCACCAGGATGTTCGCGGACGGGTACAGACGCAGGAACTCCGAAGCCCACTGTTCGGTCAGGTGGTTGGGCACCACGAATAAGCTCTTTTGGCACAGCCCCAGCCGCTTGGCCTCCATCGCGGCCCCTACCATTTCAAACGTCTTGCCCGCGCCCACCTCATGGGCCAACAGCGTGTTGCCGCCGTACAGCACATGGGCGATGGCGTTTTTCTGGTGTTCCCGCAGGGTGATGGCCGGGTTCATGCCGCCAAAAACAATGTGGCTGCCATCATATTCGCGGGGGCGGGTGGCGTTCATTTCCTCATTGTACTGGCGCACCAGCGCCTGCCGACGTTCCGGGTCGCGCCAAATCCAGTCGCGGAAAGCATCCCGGATGGCCTGCTGCTTTTGGGCGGCCAGGGTGGTCTCCTTGGCGTTCAGCACCCGGCGCTCCTTGCCGTCCGCATCTTCAACAGTATCGTAGATACGCACATCCCGCAGGTTGAGGGAATCTTCGAGGATTTTATAGGCGTTGGCGCGGCCGGTCCCGTAGGTCGAATAGGCGGCCACGTTGTTTTGCCCCACGACATTTTTGCCGGAGATCTGCCATTCCGCCGTAAAGGGGGTGTAGTGGACTTCAATGCTGCGCTGGAGGTAAAAAGGCGTGTCGAAGGTCTCGTACATGAATTGCTGGATGTACTCCTTGTCGATCCACGTCGCACCCAACCGCACCTCGATCTCGGAAGCGTCCAGGTCTTTGGGCTGGGCAGCGGTCAGGGCCTCCACGTTGACCGCAAAGGCCGGGTCCTGCTCCGCCGCCCGCTGGGCCTGGCGCAGCTTCCGGCGCACGTTGCCGGAGAGGTATTCATCGGCGGTCACATAATGGGGCGTTCCGTCCGGCTCAGTCTGGCCCGGTACACGGAAGATGACACCGCGCAGCTCGTCAGCCAATTCTTCGCCGGTTTTGCCGGTGAGCTGTTCCATGTAGGCCATATCCACGCAGGCTTTTTCAGAAATGGAGACCGCCAGGGCCTCGGAGGCGGTGTCTACGGTGGTGACGGCCTCATGTGGCTTGATCGTGCGTTTGGTGAACATATCTGCCTTGCGCTCCAACCGGCCATCCTCGTCCAGCACCTCCAGGGCACAGAGCAGGTAATAGCTGCTGTCATCGGCAAAGGCCAGCCGGTTCGCCCGGTCATTGATAAGTCCGTACTTGGCGGAAAAATCGTCATAGCGGCGGTTCAGTTCGGCCATCTGCGCCCGGATGTCGGCATCCGGCGCGGCGGCGTCCATCTCCAGGTCGATGAGCCGCTGCACACAATCCCGCAGCCCCACCAGCCCTTTGACGCGGGCCTCGGCGGTGGCGTTCAGGTCGGGGCGCACCATGCGGCTGTTTTCCCGGAAGTACACCGCGCCGTCCACCACCGTGTAGGAGTAGTTCTTCACATTGGGATCAGCCGGGAGGGATTCGTCGATGTCCTCGCCCTCGCCCAGCTCCGGCAGCGCGGCCTCCTGGTAGGTGCCGCGAATGTACTTCACGGCATCGTGCAGCTGATCGGCCAGCTCCAGCCCCTCGATGGGGGCCACGGTGTAATCCTGTTTGCCGTATTGGGTGCTTTCGGCGGTGGGCCGCCCCAGCACCATCTCCGGGTGATCCAGAAAATACTGGTTGACCGTGAAGCCTTCCTCGGTCCGGCCGGTTTGGGTCCAGTCCGGGGCGATGTCCAGCGGGCGGTCCCGCTTTTGCAGAAACAGGATGTCGGACACCACATCGGTCCCGGCATTGGCGCGGAAAGCGTTGTTGGGCAGGCGGATCGCCCCCAGCAGCTCGGCCCGCTGGGCCAGATACCGGCGCACGGTGGAATCCTTGGCGTCCATTGTGTAGCGGCTGGTGACAAAGGCCACCACGCCGCCGGGGCGCACCTGGTCCAGCGCCTTGGCAAAAAAGTAGTTGTGGATGTTGAAGCCCAGCTTGTTGTAGGCTTTGTCGTTCACCTGGTACTGGCCGAAAGGGACGTTACCGATGGCAAGGTCATAGAAGTCCCGCCGGTCGGTGGTCTCAAAGCCCGCCACGGTGATGTTAGCCTTGGGGTAGAGCTGCTGGGCAATCCGCCCGCTGATGGAATCCAGCTCCACGCCGTACAGCCTGCTCCCGGCCATGCTCTCCGGCAGCATCCCGAAGAAATTGCCCACGCCGCAGGACGGTTCCAGAATGTTGCCGGTGCGGAAGCCCATCTGCTCCACGGCCTCATAGATGGCGCGGATGACGGTGGGGCTGGTATAGTGGGCGTTGAGGGTGGAGGCCCGCGCCGCAGCGTATTCCTCTGGGGTCAGCAGTTCTTTCAGTTCCGAATACTCGGCATCCCACGCGGGTTTGTCCGGGTCAAAGGCATCCGCCACGCCGCCCCAGCCCACATAGCGGGACAATACCTCCTGCTGTTCCGGCGTGGCCTGCCCGGTGGTCTCTTCCAGATATTTCAGCAGCTTGATCGCCGCCACATTGGCCTGGTACTTGGCCTTGGGGCCGCCCTCGCCCAGATGGTCGTCGGTGATGCGGAAGTTCTCGGCGTTGCGGCGCAGGTTGTCCCGGTACTCCTGATAGGCCGCCTGTTCGGCTGCCCTCTGGTTGGGGAAAGTCTGCCACTCACCGTTCACCGGGATGGCGACCGGGTGATCCGGCTTTTCCTCCGGCTGCGTGTCCGGCGTCGGTTCAGGCGGCGTGGGTTCCGGCCGGTCAACGTGCAGCCGTTCCACCACCACGTCATAGGGAAGTCCGTTTTTGTCACCGGGGTAGACGGCCACCGTCTCGGAGTGGAACGCCGGTGCCTCAGCGGCTTCTTCAATGGGCTTGGCGGTTTCGGCAGGTTCTTCCACGGCGGCAGGGGCTTCCATATACGGTTCATCCTGCTCCTGCACAAAGCCGTCCAGCTGGCGGGCATATAGCCCGCGCAGCAGCGGTGCGACCTCATCCCAGCGGAAGAACAGCATGGCCAGTCGCTTCTCGTCCGCGTCCAGCACTTCCAGCTCGATGCCTTCGGGTATGGTTCGGTAGTCGGCGGTATCGCCGGTCTCCAGCTCCATCGTCTCGATGATGTCAGGATAGGCCCGGCTCAGCCACAGGGCGACCTCCCGGTTGCTCTTGCCGGTGCGCAGCAGTTCGGAAAGCTCCGCCTTGTCCGGCGCGCCGATCAGGCCGTGGGCCAGCACGTCCCGCAGGTCCTGGTCAGCCGTGTCGGGGTTTACAGGCAAAAATTCGTTGATGGCTTCGTTGCGGGTGTCCGCACGCAGCAGCGTCTCGAACCGCTCCCGGCTCTCGGCCCGGAAGATGGGATAAGCCATGCCGGAAGGAATGAGCTGTACCGTATCCTCCCGCAGTTCGGTGATCTGGTATTCCTGATTGTCCAGATAAACCGTATCACCCACATGATAGACCGGCGCAGCAGGGTCATAGACCTTTTTCTCCGGGATAGCCTGCCGGATGGCTTCATATTCCTCATCCGATACGGTAATATCCATCTCATGGGTGGGTTCACCGCTGCCGATGGTGAGGGTGTCGCCCTCGCGGGTGATGGGCTGGCCGGATAAGTCCGGCACAGGTACAGGCAGGAACTCACCATTGTCCAGATATTTCTCAAATATTTCGCGCCGCATCTCCACTGGCTCCTGGTCAGGGACGCTGGGCATGGTGTACCAAATGTAATCCTCGTCAACATGGTCAAGAACCATCCGAACCACGGGGCTTTTATCATCAATGAAAGCGTCTATGGCATCTCCTGGGTGATAGGTGTGGCCACCTGGGCTGGTGTAGGCTTCCGGCTCATCCCCTCCGGCGGCACGTTCCACGTCGGCCATGACCTGCTGGATAAACGGGTCATTGTCCAGCTTTTCCGGGTCCACCACCTGGCCGTTCACGATGCCGCGCTCGGCCAGGGCTTCCCGAATGGCGATGGGGTCGATGTTGTCAAAACGGTCCTGTTCTTCTTGGGTATAGAACCGATCTTCCTTGATAAGCTGGGCGATCCGGCGCTGCACCTTGGGCCAGGGCAGCATCGTTCCATTGGGGCTTTCCGGGCGTACTGCAAACGGAGTTTTGCCGTCGCCGCCGTCAAACTCATGGGCCAGCCATGCGGCGGTGTCTTTTTCACGGGCGTGGTCCTTCATGTAGCGGACAACGGCGTGCTTGCTTTCGATCTTGCCGTTCCAGTCCTGGATAGCTCGGTCAATGTCATTGTCCGAAAGTGGGCGCATCAGCTCATGGAGCTTGGGATAAGTCTCAGCGATGACTTCACGATGAAGGCGCTGCCGGAACTCCGGGGTGTAGGAATAGAGGTGAAGCAGCTCCTTATTGCCAGACGCTAAAACAGCGCGCTGGATAGCCGATCTTCCTTCGATCACGGCGCTTTCATAATCACTGTGACCGCAGGTGTTCTGGTATCTGGTGTCTTTGGTAACGGCCTCCAACACAATGGGTTTGTATCGCTCATGCAGCTCCCAGAGAGTGAGCCTTGCCGCCTCCGGCTCATGGTCGGCAGCTTCTGGCTGCGGCTGTTCCTGGGCAAAAGAAAAAGCAGAGGGCGTTTTCACACTCTCTGCTTCGTCGATCTGTTGAATCTGTTCCGCTTCGGTGAGGAACAGGTTTAAGGTCAGCTGTTGATAAGTTCCGCCAGCAGAATCTCCTCCGCCTGGGCTTTGCAGGTGTTCATCAGGCCCACCCACTGCATCGGGTCGGCGGCTTTCAGCGCCTCCGTCGCGCCCGCCGTCTCGGCTAGTTGGGGCATCATCTGCTCCAACCGCTGGTTCGCCGTCTCGTCGATCTCCCGCAGGTGCGGGTACAGCTTCTCGGTCATCAGCAGCTGGTTGTACAGAATGGGCCGGTGCTGCTTCAGGTACGCTTTGCGCATCCTGCCGTACTTGCCCAGGGGCTTCTCCGGCTGCTCGCTCAGGCTCAGGTCGGGAATCAGGTAGTCCCCGTTCTGAATGTAAGTCAGGTTGTTCTCCATGTGTGGCACTCCTTTCCGCGCTCTTGGCGCGCTCATAGTTCTGAATGGTAACGCCGATCTGCCGCAGCACCTGCTGGTTTGCCTGGCTGACCGCCGTGCCCAGCGCCCCGATCACGGCGGGGGTGTTGAAGTCGAAGATCGGCATGAAGTCCTCATGGCTGAAATATTGCTCCGGCTCCAGCCCGCAGCGGGACATCAGGGCGTAGGTGATGCTGACCGTGGCGGCGGATTTGAACTGGACTTCGATGTTGTACTCATCGTACTCCTCCAAAAAGGAACCGTCAACGATAGGGAGAATATCCCGCCGGTGGTCAGCCCAGTATTCCTCCGCCAGTTTGGCGGCCACATCGGCCAGCTGCTGGGGCAGTTCTTCGCCGCCCACACCGTAGTTTCCCTCCAGCATCGCCATGACCGGCGCGGTGTGTTCCTCGTTCAGCGTCCACAGCCAGGGGGTGCGGGAATGTTCGCGGGTGCCGGTGTCGGAAATATCAAATACATACCGCAGCCGGGGCCGGTCGCCGGAATCGTCCACCAGCGCGATGCCCTTGGACCCGCGCCGCACATACCGGCCCATGCGGTTGTTCCACAGGTCGTATTCGGCGCAGGCGGTGGCGTCCGGGCGCTGGGCGTAAATCATCATCTGCTCATGGAACGGGTACTTGTAGAGCCGGGCGGCAGTGGTGAGAAAGCCCACCCACTCCTGCCAGCTGCCGGTGAGCTGCCGCGCCACCTGATCGGCCATCTGGGCGTATTGTTCTGCTTTGGTTGGCATGGGGTTCTGTCCTCCTTCCTGGTCTTATATAAAAGCAGGGCGGCACGATGGCCGCCCTGCGGGTCAAAACGGGGTGTTATTCGTCAAAATCCGGGTACAGTTCCAGCTCGTCAAACTCGGCATCGGTCATGGCGCGCAGCTTGGCGAGGGTACTGTCGGTCAGGGCCAGCAGTTCGATCTCGTCCGGCGAAAGCTCGCCGCGCATCTCGGTCAGGGCCTCGACGGTCCCCTGGCGGGTACCGGGGTTGTAGATACACAGCAGGTTGGTTTCCTCAAAAGTCAAAGCGTTCATATCAAAGCTCCCTTTCCGCGCTCTTTTTGGGCGCTGATTTTTTGTGTTCGGGTTTGGGCTGGCTTTTTAGCTGCTCCACAACGGACTTCCGTTTTTCCGGCAGCTCCCGCTTGGGTGGCTGCCGCTGGCCGTTGTTGAGAATCCCGTCGATCATGCCGTAGTCATCCTCCACGGCCATCTCTGCATTTTTCAGCGGATTGTCCGGCAGAAAACCGGGCACCTCGGCAAAGCCGAAGCTGTCACAGTAGTGACAGGATACCTTGCCGTCCCGCTTGATGGCAACGATGTCGCTGACGCTCATGGACGGGTGGCGATAGTCGGTGGGGTGTTCATTGTTGAAGCGGTATTCAAGATTGTCCAGCACGCTGCCTTTGAGATCGCCGGGGGCCAGCGGCGCGGTGTAGACCAGATCGTAGTTGTCACGCTGCACCGTGCGTCCGATGGACTTGATCCACTCCAGCCCCTCATAGCGGATGTCCCGCAGCTCGTCGGTGTGCTTCACCTGGTAGATGGCAAAGCAGTCGCCCTTATGGTCGAGGAACGCCTGCTCCCGTTCCTGCTGGTGGTCCATGCGCTCCTTGACCTGGGCACCGAAAGCCGGGCTTTCCTCCCATTCCTCGCGGGCGACGGCAAAGATACCGTCGTGGGCGTCCAGATCGTCAGTGTCAAAGGCCATCGCCGGGTTTTCGCCCTGCTGAACGATGTAAACGGTCAAGTCCTGCGCCATCAGCTCATAGGCCCGCTCTTTGGAGAGGGGCAGAAGGTCCCCATCCAGGTAGCCGCAATTCTCCAGGTCGTCCTGGGTCAGCGTGGGGTCCGGCATAGGGTATTCGTCCAGGTGCTGTTCCGGGGCGTCCGGCAGCATGGTGGTTTCCGGCACGGCATCCTGGGCCGCTGCCTGCATTTGCTGGACAGCCGCCTTCTGCAAAGTTTCGATCATGGACAGAGGCGCATACTGAACGGATTGGCCGCCCAAGTCGTGCATCTCACAGATTTTCAGCGCGGCGGTGGACAGGGGCAGCTCCGGCGCGTCCAGCTGGCCGCCGTCCAATGCCCGCATTGTATCCTTGTCGTAGATGGTGTAGTCATAACCGCCGTCACAGGGCTGGACATGGAGGTACAGCCGTCCGTCCAACTCATAGAGTTTTTCCGCCTGCGCCTGGGCCTTGACCTGTTCAACCGCCATGCTGCCATCTTGAAGGGCGTTGTGCAGTTTTACACACTCGTCATAGGTTCCCGTGTAAAGTACCTCTCCTGGGATAAGAGATAAATCATCCGCCACCGTATATTCCCGGATATAGGTACTGTCTGCCGGTGAAGTTTGCTCAAAATTGCTGTGGAGTTTATACACATGGCGAGAGGGGGACTGTATGGGAACGTCCAGCTCCGGCGCGGCCTCCTGTTGGGGCACCGCCTGTTCTGTCTGGGCAGTCAGGTCAATGCCGCGCTCCTTGCAGATAACCTTATAATGCCGGTCGATGTCGTTAATCAGTTCTCCGGCGGCCTTGTTGATGGTCTCCAGACTGGCACGCAGCTCCGGCAGCGTCTTGTCCTGGCTCCAGGTGGCGATATAGCCGAAGCTGTTTTCGCCGGTCTGGATGCCGTAATACTGGCAGACCGCATAGGAAATACTCTCGGCCTCCACCTCCTCGGTGTTGCGGTCTTTCTTTTGGGGCGGCTCCTTGTCGCCGGCCCTGGCCGCTTCCTCCTGGGCCTTGGCGTAATTGTGCAGCTTGCTGTGGGCGATCTCATGGACGGCGGCGGAAACAGTCTGCACCTCGCTCATGCCTGCCCGGATGGCGATGCGCTGCTGGTCCGGCGAGAAATATCCGTCCATGTTGGCAGCCATCGGCTCCACGGAGAGCGGCACCGGCGCGGACCGGCGCAGAGCTTCCATGAAAATCTCGTAGTTCTGGACGCTCCCGGAGAGAGAGGACGCCAGCTCCGGCAGCGGTTTCCCGTCTGTCTGGCTTACATCGAACACCTTCACCGGACGGAACATGGGAATCTCAACTTCCCGTTCCTCCATGACCGCCTTGCCCTCTGCGTCCAGGATGGGGGCCTTGGTGTCCGGGTCCAGCTTCTGTTCCTCAATCTTTTTCTTGAACGGCGTGGGCGCGATGATGGTGATACCGTGTTCACCGCGCTTCACATGGCGCTCAAACTGATTTTTCCACTTGTTGTACCCGGCCACCAGCGTGGCGTCCGGCTTCTGCATATAGATGAGCATGGTGTTGTTGACAGAGTAGCGGTGGAACCGGGACATCACGGACAGGTAGCGCATATACTTTTCGCTCTCGAACAGCTCTTTAATGCCCTGCTCGATGCCTGCCGTGATCTGTTGCAGCCGTTCCCGGTTGGTGGGTTTGTCAGCCATGATTTTCACTCTCCTTTCTATGGCCGAAAGTTCAGTGGTGTGTTCTGCGATCCACTGGTCCTGTTCCTCGGTACTGCTGTCGAGAAAAGTGTCCAGCAGATAGCCCATGTACTCTTTTTTCTGAACAGCCTCCAAAAAGCGCGGGTGCGGGTCCTCGTCCGGCGTCCTGGGGGAATAGTCGGTCTCCCATTTTCGGAGCAGGTGGTAGTAATCCGCCAGAACGCGCCAGGCGTGTTCCCGATTTTCTTTCCTTGCCTGCGCCTCGGATTTCTGCCGGACATGGTTTCGCCGGACCGGGGCCTTGCTGTCATAGGAAAGGCCAAAATCCTGGGCCAGCTTCTCGGCGGCCTCCTTGGGGGACAGGTCATAGAGACGGGCGGTGAAGTCGGTCACGTCGCCGGTGGCCCCGCAGCCAAAGCAGTAGAAGTAGTCCTCGTTCAGCTTCAGGCTGGGGTGCCGGTCATCGTGGAAGGGGCAGCAGGCCATGCCGCCGCGCCCCACCGCGATGCCGTACATTTCAGCCGCTTCCCGGACGGCGACGGACTGCTTCACGACTTCAAATACGCTCTCGCCCATACTCATTTTCCGCCCGCTTTGGGGACGGGCGGCCTGTACCCGGCGGCTTTGGCCCGTTCGCTGGCGGCCTTGCGGCGCTCGGCGCTGTACGGCTCCCGCACCGACACGCAGCGTTTGGGCACCACGAAGGTCTGGCGGTCCTTTTTCACGATCTGGTCCGGGTACTTCTCTGCCAGCCGCCGCAGCTTTTCCAGCAGGCGCGGGTCGTGGGAATAGACCTCGGCGCTGGCCTCGGCCTGGTTATAGAGGATAATCGTTTCCTGTTCATACAAACTCAGTTTCATTTGCCGCCGCCTTTCTGCCGGTCAAACTCCAGCTTGAAGTTGACGTACTGGCCGGTATCCTCCATCACCACGGTGGCATCGTAGGTCTTGCCGCTTTTCTCGGAGTACAGGCCCGTCACATGGGCGCGGCCATCTTTCAGCAGCGCCGCCACAATGGCTTTGGTGGGCTGCTTGCGCTTTGCGGCCCACCACTTGCTGTTTTTCCAGATTGCAAATTTGCAAGATTTGTCCTGGCAGAAGAAGCCTTTTTGCATTTCTGCAATTTCGCCGCCGCAGCGGGGGCATCTGCCCACCACCTCGCGGGGCGGAGTGAACAGGTACTCGCTGCCCTTGATGACCTGATAGGTCCCCACCAGCTCCTTCAGCATAGCGGTGATCTCTGCCATGAAGTCCTCCGGGGCCAGCTCGCCGCGCTCGATCTCACCCAGTCGGTACTCCCACTCGGCGGTCAGCAGCGGGGATTGAAGCTGCTCCGGCAGGACGGTAATCAGGGAAATGGCATCGTGGGACGGCAGGAGCTGCACGGTTTTCTTACTCTTTTTCCGTTCCAGAAAGCCGGTGGACACCAGCTTCTCCAAAATCCCGGCACGGGTGGCAGGCGTCCCCAGCCCTTTGCGCTCGGCATCCTCCGGCATATCGTCTTTCCCGGCAGTTTCCATCGCGGAGAGCAAGGTGTCCTCGGTGAAATGCTTGGGCGGGGTAGTCTTGCCCTCCTTGACGGCGGCACCGGCGACCGGCAGCTCCTGGCCCTCGGACAGTTCAGGCAACGCCTTATCTTCGGAATTGCCGTCCTGTTCCGGCGCACTTTTCATGCTGGCCCGGTAGGCGGCATCCAGCGCCCGCCAGCCGGGTTGCTTCACCGTGCGGCCCTTGGCGGTAAACTCCGCACCGGCGCACTCCACAACAACGGCAGTTTCCGCAAAGGTATAGGGCTGGGCCACAGCGCACAGCAGCCGCAGGGCCACCAGCTCCAAAATCGCCCGTTCGCCCACCGGCAGCGCGGTCAGATCCGCCTCCCGGATGTTCCGGGTGGGAATCACCGCATGGTGGTCGGTCACTTTCTTGTCGTTGATGACCGCCGCTGCATCGCAGGAGATGGCGATACCCTTGCGGAACGGCATGGCGTTGGCAACCAGATTCACCAGCACCGGCAGGCCCTCGGCCATATCCGAAGTCAGATAGCGGCTGTCCGTCCGGGGATAGGTGCAGAGCTTCTTTTCATAGAGGTTTTGCAGATAGTCCAGCGTCTGCTGCGCCGTGAACCCCAGCAGGCGGTTGGCGTCCCGCTGGAGGGTGGTGAGGTCATAGAGGGCGGGCGGCTTCTCAGATTTGTCCCTGCGCTCCACCTGTTTGACTGTCACCGTGCCGCCCTGGCAGGCGCTTTTCAGCTGTTCGGCATCGGCTTTCTTGTCCATGCGGGCGCTGGCAGCGGTAAAACCGGGCGGAGTCCTCCAAAAACCTCGCCAGCGCCTGTTGGTAGTCCGCAGAGAGGCTGTTCTCCGGTTCATCCAGCAGATAAAGCCGCCCTTCCGTCACCCGGCTGGTGAAATATGCCAGGGCGGTCTCCCCATTGGATTTGCCCCGCAGCTCTCCCCCCAGCTCCTGGCGCACAAAGGCTGAGCCCGTGTTCCGCTGGGCGGAGATGACCTTTTTCAAGTGTCCATAGTCGTCCAGGGAGCGCAGCTGAAAGCCCTGGGACCGAAGGTCCTTGTATTCCCGCAGCAGGGCTTGCCGATCCAGGTCGATGCCCTCATTGAGGCTCCGCAGGTCCAGAAGGTCGTCGAACACGTCGTCGCTGGTGAGCACCGCGCTGCCCGCCGGCATCTGGCGCTCCCCCTCCCACTGGCAGAGGTCC
>OLPQ01001210.1_pt1 | contig 19237 bp, 9 predicted proteins | sample 1672451 | NCBI WGS metagenome assembly OLPQ01 (sample SAMEA3136687, study PRJEB25190) | human gut metagenome | biome: human gut; feature: human-associated habitat; material: faeces | place: Austria | collected 2013
GCTGGCACCGGCGCTGGTCAGGGCGGCGGCTTCCAGAACAACTCCAACACGTCCGGAACCGGTCCGTCGCGCGGCGGCGGTCGCGGTCGCGGCGGCGCGGCCGGCGCATTCGGCCGTCAGGGCGGCAAGTCGTCCAAGGCCCGCAAGAACCGTCTCGCGAAGCGTCAGGAATTCCAGGAGATGAAGGCACCCGTCATCGGCGGCGTGCGCATCCCCACCGGCAACGGCCAGACCGTTCGCCTGCGTCAGGGCGCCTCGCTCGCCGATCTGGCGGAGAAGATCAACGTCAACCCGGCGGCCTTGGTCACCGTGCTGTTCCATCTCGGCGAGATGGCCACGGCCACCCAGTCGTTGGACGAATCCACCTTCCAGATCCTGGGCGAGGAGATCGGCTGGAACATCCAGATCGTCTCCGCCGAGGAGGAGGACAAGGAGCTGCTGCAGCAGTTCGACATCGACCTTGACAGCGAGGAGCTGCAGGAGGACGAGGATCTGAAGCCGCGTCCGCCGGTCGTCACCGTCATGGGCCATGTCGATCACGGTAAGACCCGACTGCTCGACACCATCCGCAAGACCAACGTCATCGCCCGCGAGGCCGGCGGCATCACCCAGCGCATCGGCGCCTATCAGGTGACCGTCGATCTGGAAGGCGAGAAGCGCAAGATCACGTTCCTCGACACCCCTGGCCACGAGGCATTCACCGCCATGCGTGCCCGCGGTGCCGAGCTCACCGACGTCGCGATTCTCGTGGTCGCCGCCGATGACGGCGTGATGCCGCAGACCGTCGAGGCCATCAACCACGCGCAGGCGGCCAAGGTGCCGATCGTCGTGGCCGTCAACAAGATCGATAAGCCGGGCGCGAACCCGGAGAAGGTCCGTGGCCAGCTCACCGAGTTCGGCCTCGTGCCGGAGGAGTACGGCGGCGACACCATGTTCGTCGACATTTCCGCCAAGCAGGGCACCAATGTCGACAAGCTGCTCGAAGCCGTGCTGCTCACGGCCGACGCCGACCTCGACCTGCGCGCGAACCCGGATATGGACGCCCGAGGCGCCACCGTCGAAGCCCGACTCGACAAGGGCCGCGGCGCTGTGGCGACCGTGCTCGTGCAGCAGGGCACCCTGCGCATCGGCGACGCCATCGTCGCCGGCACCTCGTACGGCCGCGTGCGCGCCATGCTCGACGAGAACGGCAACCACATGAAGGAAGCCACCCCGTCCACGCCCGTGCAGGTGCTGGGTCTGACGTCCGTGCCGACCGCCGGCGATCTCTTCCTGGTCGCATCCGACGACCGCACCGCCCGCCAGATCGCCGAGAAGCGCCAGGCCACCGAACGCGCCGCGCAGCTCGCGAAGCGCCGCAAGATCGTCTCGCTCGAAAGCCTCAAGGAGCAGTTCGCCAAGTCCGAGGTGGACATGCTCAACATCGTCATCAAGGGCGACTCCTCCGGTTCCGTCGAGGCGCTGGAAGACTCCCTGATGAAGATCGAGGTGTCCGACGAGGTCGGCATCCAGGTCATCCACCGCGGCGTCGGCGCGATCACCCAGAACGACGTCAACCTCGCGACCGTCGACAAGGCCGTCATCATCGGCTTCAACGTGCGCCCGAACCGTCAGGTGGCGGATCTGGCCGACCGTGAAGGCGTCGAGATCAAGTACTACTCGATCATCTACAAGGCGATCGAAGACATCGAGGCCGCCCTCAAGGGCATGCTCAAGCCGGAATACGAGGAGGTCGTCACCTCCCACTCCGAGATCCGCGAGATCTTCCGCTCCTCCAAGTTCGGCAACATCGCCGGCGTCATGGTGCAGGACGGCGAGGTCAAGCGCGGTACGAAGTGCCGTATCCTGCGCAACGGCGTCGCCACGGTCAACGACCTGGAGATCTCCTCGCTGCGTCGTTTCAAGGACGACGTGCAGTCGGTCAAGGAAGGTTACGAGGCCGGTATCAACCTCGGCACTTTCAACGACATCGAGCTCGGCGACATCATCGAGACCTTCGAGATGCAGGAAGTCGAGCGCAAGTAAGGCGCATATATACATGGGCGGCGGGCGCTTTCGGGTGTCCGCCGCTTTTTCGCGGACGGGCGCAGCGAACCATTCTCATTACGGTTCGTGCGCCCCCCCGTTTTTCGCCAATGAACAGTATTCGCTGCTGATGGCCGGAACTCCGGGCTTTTCGGTTTTGTTCGATTGTGCGCTAATGTGCGCAATCCCCGCATGTTTCTTATTGAGAACGATTCGCTGTGAGCCTTCGAGTAGGGGATGTGCGAATATGATACGAGTGATATTGTCAGCGGTTCGCCGCGCAATCGAGGAAAAGGATTTTTATGGCAGGAACGAACCCGCGCGCCGCACGAGTCGCGGCGCTGATCCAACGGGTGATCGCGTCGTCGATGGAAGCTCAGCTGCACGACAAGCGGCTTGCGAGCGTGACCATCACCGATGTGCGCGTCACCAATGACTTGCAGATCGCCAAGGTGTACTGGACTCAGCTTGGGCATGATGGGCGCGAGCAGGGGGAGCGCAAGCGCGCCAAGCAGGCGCTCGATCAGGCGAAAGGGCGGCTGCGTTCGCTGGTCGGCTCCAAAGCCGGCCTGCGACTGACCCCGCAGCTGCAGTTCATCTATGACGAGGTGCCGAGCGAGGCGCATGAGATCGAGGATATCCTGGCTGTCGCGCACAAGCGTGACGAGGAGATCGCCAAGGCGCGCGAGACCGCGCAGTACGCGGGCGACGCCGACCCGTACAAGCATCCTGAAGAGCGCGATGACGACGAGTTTGACGATGACGACGAGTACGACGAGTACGCGGACGACCTCGACGATGACGACGTCGAAGGCAACGGCATCGGCGTCGAGACCCTGGAAGATGACGCCGAGAACGCGGCGGACGAGGCAACGGGCGACCGCTGAGCCGCATATCAGCGGTTCTGCGAGACGGGAGAGGATTCACTGATGGGGACCGTACCCGAAGCCTCGGGCGGCGAGCAGGCTCCGATCGTGGCTGGCTCCGCCGCGCCGGCGACTCCTACGTCGGGATTGTTGGTCGTGGACAAGCCGCGTGGCGTCACCAGTCATGACATCGTCGCGGCTGCGCGCGGCGCATTGCATATGAAAAAGGTGGGGCACGCCGGCACCCTCGACCCGATGGCCACCGGCGTGCTGGTCGTCGGATTCGGCAACGCTACGCGGTTGCTGAACCATATCGTCGAACACGACAAGACCTATGAGGCGACGATTCGCCTCGGCCAGTCCACCACCACCGACGATGCCGATGGCGAACTGCTGTCGGCTACCTCGCCCGAGCGCTGGCAAGAGCTGCTGGCATTGCCGGTCGCCGGTGGGCCTCAGTCGGCTGGCGAGAATGGGCCTGTGAACGCGGCCAAGGGTTCGGCCGTGGCAGCCGCAAAGGTCGCGGATGACGGCTCCGCGTATCATCCGCATCAGGAAGCGTTTTTGCCGGATGGCCAGCAGCTGTGGCGCGACCGTATCGATGACATCATCGCATTGCAGCTCACCGGCAGCATCGAGCAGGTGCCGAACACGTTCTCCGCAATCAAAATCAACGGTCAACGTGCCTATGATCTGGCCCGCGACGGCAAGGACGTGCAGCTCAAGGCGCGTCGGATCACCGTCAGCGCGTTCGGTGTGCTGGATGTGCGGTTCGGCTATGCCCCGACGCGGCAGCTAGGACTTCCGCTCGTCTCGGCGGCGGACGGGCGGGCAACGACGGAACGGGATGACGCGGAGGCGACGCCGGTGATCGACGTCGATGTGCGCGTCAGCTGCTCGGCGGGCACATATATCCGCGCGCTCGGGCGCGACCTGGGCGCGGCGCTGGGAGTCGGCGGGCACCTGATACGGCTGCGGCGCACGCGGGTGGGCGGTTTCGACGTCTCCTCGCCGAATGTCATCACCGCGCACGTGGAGACACGCGAGTACACCGACCGCAACGGCAACCACCAGTCCCGCAACCGCGCCGTGCTCGATGTGATTGGCGACGAGCTCGCAGGCAAGGCGCTGACGATGCTGGATGCCGCGCGAGGCACCATGCCGCTGCTCGCCATCACCGATCAGGACGCCGTCAACCTGCGGTACGGCCGGCGTATCCCCTATGACATCCACGGTACGGCCGCCGCGTATCTGCCGCAGAGCGGGGAAGTGGTGGCGCTCGTCGAGCGCGCCAAGCGTGGCGAGGCCAAGCCGGCCACCGTATTTGGCGCGTAATGCGTCACTGTGTGCGAGGTGCGTCACGCTGTGCGTCCACGCACACAGTGACGCAATGCCAGAAATCCTTATTTTCCAATGGTTTTGGGGTATGCGTCACGCTGTGCGTCCACGCACACAGTGACGGCGCCCGCACACAGTGACGGCATCGGGACGGCATGATGCAAATCAGTTCATCATTTCGGTGGCGCAGCCGCACTGGTGGCGGGTATCATGGAAGGCCGGAACCATGCCCACAAGCCGCATATACGGCGCAACACGTGAAGGAACACCATCACCCATGAAAATCACGACTCTTGCCCCGGACGCCTCCGGGCTGGTCGAATGGCCGACGCTGAGTGCCAACAGGAAATCCGTGGTCACGGTCGGCGTGTTCGACGGCATGCACCGCGGCCATCAGGCGGTCATCCGCCGAGCGGTGGAACTCGCCAAGGCCGACAAGGCGTTTTCCGTGGTGGTGATGTTCGACCCGCGTCCCGGTGTCGTGCACGCGTACGCGGCCGCCCATGACGGGCAGGAGCCGGGCGACGGCTTCTGCGACCCCATGGCGCTGACCAGCGTCGACCAGAGGCTGCGGACGCTGGAGAACCTTGGCGTGGACCATGTGCTGATCGTGCGCTATACGCTGGCGTTCGCCACGAAATCATATCGGTTCTTCCTCGGCCAGATGGTCGGCAAACTGGGCATGCGCACGCTGGTGCTGGGAACGGATGCGGCGATGGGCGCCAACCGCGCTGGCGATGTGAAGGCCATCGGAGTCCTCGCGCAGGCCACCGGCGTGTTCGAGCTTGAGATCGTCGACGACCGCGGCCCAGGTCATGTGCGCGTGCCGGCCGACGTCACCCCGCAGATGCCGAGCGAGCCTGGGGAGCCTGTGGATCCGACCGAAGGCATGACCAAGGCGCAGCTGCGCGCGTGGAGCAAGAAGCATCAGGGGCGCGAAGTGCGCGTGTGGAGCTCGACGAACGTGCGATACCTGCTCGCACATGGTCGTATCAAGGCCGCCGACGAGATCCTCGGCCATGCGCACGCCATCGAGGGAACGGTGGTGCACGGCGAGGAGCGCGGCCGCACAATCGGTTTCCCGACGGCGAACCTGGGGAGCATGATTGACGGTTATATTCCGGTGGATGGCGTGTATGCCGGCTGGCTGATCGATTTGGGCGCGGCGGGAGCGACCGCCGGCTCCGACGAGAACGCCTCCGACGGCAACAGCGGCAGCGGCAATGCCTCGGTGATTCCGCGCGTGTATGATTCTGGCTCATCCAAGGCCAGGCTCGCCGCCGAATCACCCTACCGGTGGCCGGCAGCGATCTCCATCGGCACGAAGCCGACCTTCAACGAAGAGACCGGTCTCAATGAGCGGGTGGTCGAGGCGTACGCGGTCACCGACGAATGGCTGGACCTGTATGGTCACGACGTGCGCGTCGAATTCGCGGGATTCCTGCGCCCGCAGGTGAAATTCGACAGTGCCGATGCGCTCAAGGACGAATTGACGCGCAACGTTCAGGAGACCAGGGAACTGACCTCCGCGCGTTGAGCGCGGCAGGAGCGCCCGACAGACGCCGGTCTCTCCACCTGCGTCCGAACGGTATCGGCATAGGCTCGCATGCGCTGAATCGCGCCGCTATCGTGCCTCGCGTATCTTGCGCGTGCCGTGTCGTCACCGTCACCGTCACTGTCAGACGACGCCCAGAGACTCCAGCGCGTCGCGCAGATGCGTCACCTCTACGATGCGCAGCCCCTCGATGGTGACACGCTTGCGCATCGGCGGCACCACCGCCGTGGCGAACCCGAGCCGCGCGGCCTCGCGCAGCCGGTGCTCCAGCCGCGGCACCGGCCTAATCTGCCCGGTCAGGGAGATCTCGCCGATGGCGCACGTGTCTCGCGCGATTGGCTTCGACCTGGCCGCACTGGCCAGCGCCGCCACAATCGCCAGATCACAGGCTGGTTCCTTCGCCAGTCCTCCCGCGATCGTCGATACATACAGGTCGTTCGCCAGCAGGTTCACCTTGCCATGTCGGTACAGCACGGCGGTGAGCATAGCGATGCGGTTCGTCTCGACCCCCACCACCGCCCGTCGCGGTGTCGGCAGCACGGAACTGGTCACCAGCGCCTGAATCTCAATGGGCAGGCTGCGATGGCCGTCCAGCGTGAACGTCACGCACGTGCCCTCCACACGTTCGTCGGCGGACGACAGGAACAGTCCCGAGGGATCGCTGACCTCCTCGATGCCCTCGCCACTCATATCGAAACACCCGACCTCATCCGTAGGCCCGAACCGGTTCTTCACCGCCCGCAGCATACGCAGCGCCGTTTCCGGATCGCCCTCGAACTGGCATACCACATCCACCAGATGCTCCAACGTGCGCGGGCCGGCGATGGACCCGTCCTTGGTGACATGCCCGACCAGGAGCACGGGGATGTTCAGCGTCTTCGCCGTGTCGATCAGCGCGCTCGCCACCTCGCGCACCTGCGTGGAGCCGCCGGAGATGCCATCAACGTCTTGCGAGACGATGGTCTGCGCCGAATCCACGATCGCCAGTGTCGGCCGCGTCCGCTCGATCAGCCCCAGCACGGTGGCGAGATCGGTGGTGGACGCCAGCAGCAGGTTCTGCTCCATCGCATTGACCCGCGACGCCCGCAGCCGCACCTGCGCCTGCGATTCCTCGCCGGAGACGTACAGCACCGAGCCGTTGGGCTGGCCTGCGGCGATGTTGCCGGCGGTCTCCAGCAGCAGTGTCGACTTGCCGATGCCGGGTTCGCCCGCGATCAGCACGACCGAGCCGGGCACGATGCCGCCGCCGAGCACACGGTCGAACTCGCCGAAACCCGTGGACAGCCGTGACGCCGTGGACGTGTCTATCTGGGTGATGGGCGTCGCCGCGCTGACGATGGACGCGGCCGCCTGCGTGCGTGAGGTGCGGCCCGGCGCCGCGGTGCGCGACGACGATGCGGCGGGACGGGCCTCGTGGAATTCCTCCACGGTGCCCCACTGCCCGCACTGCGGGCAGCGGCCCACCCATTTGAGACCATCCCAACCACATTCGCTGCATACATATCGCGTCGCCGACTTCACCATACCGCAGACCTTAGCACAAAGCGGCACGCCGACGTCGCCGGCGAAACGATGCCGTTGCGTCGTATGCGCGTGAGAGAATCACAGCATGGCAAAGACTCAATCCCCTTCCTATCCGCACGGTAGTTCCGCATCGCGCGGCAAGCTGATCGTCGTGATGATCGTCGCCGCGCTGGTCGTCGTGCTTGCGCTGCTGTCCGCGTTCGTATGGCCCGGTTGGGCATTGAACAAGACGGACGAAGTGACGAAGGTGCAGCAGCAGACCGCCACCGAGCCTACCAAGCCGAGCATCAAGGCCACCGCGCTGCCGGATGACGCATCCGAACTGCTCAAGGCGATGCCGGACAGCGTGCTCAACTACGCGCGCACCAAGGCGGGCGCCAGCGAGACCTGGAAGTCCGCGTCGCCGCTGGAGGAGTACACGCTCACGTACTCCACGGGCAAGTCAGCGAAGGACGTGACCGTCATCGTCGCGCAATGGTCGGACTCCGACACCGTGAAGAAGCAGTACGACGAGCTGGCGAAGAACCTGACCGGCAAGGAGCTGAAGTCCGGGGACGTCAAAGTGTCGGGCAAGAGCACCGGCAGCTACACGGTGAGGGCCGACAGTAAGGGTGGCAAGACCGCGACGGCGTTGTGGCAGAACGATACCGTCGTGTTCGAGGTGACCGGCTCCAAGGAATCCGTGCTGCGGTTCTACGAGCCGTTCCCGCTGTGATTTCGTGATAATTCGGGGTGATTTGCGGATTCATGGCGGAAATGGAACGCGCGGATGCGTAAGTCCCTCAATACGTGTACTATTGGGCAAGTTGCAATCTTTAACGTACTAAGGGAGGCTGACGATGGGTTCGGTCATCAAGAAGCGCCGCAAGCGGATGAGCAAGAAGAAGCACCGCAAGATGCTGCGTAAGACTCGCCACCAGCGCAAGTAGTCGTTCGCTTGCAAGAGCGCACACAAAGCCCCGCGACCCTGTCGGCCGCGGGGCTTTTACATTCTCGTCCCCGCTGGCGGAAGCGAGCTGGATATGACAGCGCCGGCAGACTCCGATGGGGGGGGACTGCCGGCGCCGGGATTGAGGCGGCGATTCGCCGCGTTAGGTCACTTGTTGCCGTTGGTCATTACGCGTGGGCCGTTGGGGTCGCCGACGATGACCTTGTCGACCATGTTGAGGAACAGGCCGTGCTCGACGACGCCGACCGTGTTGATCAGGTCCTCGGCGAGATCCTGCGGGTGGTCGATGCGCTCAAGATGCAGGTCCACGACGAAGTTGTTCTCGTCGGTGCGCACTTCCTTGCCGTCGGCGTCGAGGCGCAGCACCGGCTTGTAGCTCTTGGCCTCGAACTGCTTGATGACGTGGCCGGCGCCGAACGGAATCACCTCGACCGGCAGCGGGAACTTGCCGATGGTGTCGACGACCTTGGACTCGTCCACGATCCACACGATTTTGTTGGAGTTCGTGGCCACGATCTTCTCCCACAGCAGTGCGGCGCCGCCGCCCTTGATGCCGTTGAAGTTCTTGTCCACCTCGTCGGCGCCGTCGATGGTGATGTCGATATGATCCACATCATCGATGTCCACGATCTTGATGCCGTAACCTTCGGCCTGCTCCTGCGTGCGACGGGAGGTCGTCACGCCGGTGAACTGCAGGCCCTCCTCCTTGACGCGGCGGCCGAGCTCATCGACCAGGAAACGCACGGTCGAACCGGTTCCGAGACCGGCGATCATGCCGTTCTCGATCAGCTTGGCGGCTTCGATGCCGGCCGCCTTCTTCAGTGCATCCTGCTGTGCCTTGTCCATCATGTACTCCTTGAAATGTCCGTGCATTCCCCTTGGAGGGAAACATGCTTCAAACTTTGGGATTGAAGTCCACCTCTATAGTATCCGGTTCGTGGAACGTCACCGCCGTTCGTCCGGGTTTTGGGAGGAGAACCGTCGCCATTCGGCTGCTATCCCTGCTTGTCCGTATAGAACGCGGCATTGTCGAGGGTGATGGTGCCGTCGCCGTTCACATATCCGTCCACGCGAACCAGTCCGTGGATGATGCGCGGCCGTCCGTCATATGTCGGGCTGGTGGATGGCGGGGGAGTAAAGCGCAGCGTGCCCGACGCGGTGAGGGCGGTCGGTGAGAGCCGCGGCGCCGCAGGTTCGGCCACAGAGCGTGTGAAGCTGCCGGACTGTGTGCCTTCGGCCTGTGCCGAATTCGATGACAGTGCGACGGTCGCGTCCGATTCGGTCGTCATAGGAACAGTAGGAGTTGACATCGCAGTGGTGGATGATGTGTCCGACTGGGTCTCGCCGTAGTCGGGCACGCCTTCAGGTTCGGCAAGCAGCTCCGCCAACGATGGCTTGCGGATTCGCTTTGCGACGTTGTCGCCGTCCGATTCGTGCTCGGCTCCCGCTTCACCCGATTCCCCGCCTCGCCCGAGATGGTACTCCTGCGTGGAAATCTTGCCGTCCAGCAGCATCTGCGCATCCTCCGGCACGTCGGTTCCCTTGGCATACTCCGAAGCCAGCAGCGACTGCCATCCCTCCTTCGGCAGATATCCCTCCTGCACGCCGCTGCGGCAGTCGCCGGCATACGTGCGAGCCAGGTCGTCCACCTTCTCGTTGCCGGCGTTGCCCGCGTGCCCTTTGACCCACACGAACTTCACCGAGCCGGCGCGGCGCGACAGCTCGGCGTCGATCGCCCTGATGAGCGCCGCGTTCTTCACAGGCTTCTTCTGCGAGTTCTTCCAGCCGTTCTTCTTCCACCCGTGCACCCACTTGGTGGAACAGTTGATGGCATACTGCGAGTCGGTCTCGATGACCAGCGGCTCCGCGCCGGGATGTGCGCGCAGCGCCTCCAGCACTGCGCACAATTCGCCGATCTGATTCGTGCCGTTCGTGGCGCCGCCGGCATCGCAGTCGCCGCCGTGCTCATGGCCGCCGGAATGTGCCATGTTGAGTTCGTGGTCGGCCCAGGCCCAGCCCATTGGGCCGTTCGGATTGCCCAGGGCGCTTCCGTCTGTCGATACGGTGATGGTCATGACAACAACAGTAACGCACGCCGTGTCACGGCCATGAATCGCCGATGGGCTGCGACACGACCGAAAACGTCGCGATATTTTGTTAATTATATATACTGAATACTGACCAATGATGAACTCACACGAGTCCCCGTGTCACGATGATGCAAAGCAGCATGGTGACGAATAATTCAATGATGCGAGATTCAGCCGGCGCGTCCCCAGTGCCGGACAAGGAAAGGAACCCCAGTATGCGCAGTAAGGCATTAGGAGGCCTGCTTGCCGCGGCTCTGTCGTTGAGCCCGGCAGTGGCCATCGGCGTGCAGACGGCGTACGCGGCAGGCGGCGATACGGCGGCGACCGAATACACGCTGTACCCCAAGCCGCATTCGATCCGTTATGACAGCGGACAGTACATTCTTCGCGACATCAACGTCATCTATGACGATGACATCGATGAAGCCACCCAGGACCGACTGGACGAAGTGGCGGCGCTCAAGAACCTGAACGTCACCGAATCCGACGCCGCAGTCAGCGGCAAGACCAACGTCTATGTGGGCGTGAACGGTTCCGATGGCAAGGCCGAGACTGCCATCGAAAGCAAGTACAGCCCGGATTCCGCCATCTTCGACAAGACCGACTCATACTTCCTCAAGTCCGACAACGGCACGATCTCCGTGCTCGGCAAAGACACCGACGCCAGCTTCTACGGCCTGACCACCCTGTACCAGGTGCTCGGCCAGATCGATAGCCTGACGATCCGCAACTTCACCGTCACCGACTACGCCGACGTGGTCAGCCGCGGTTTCATCGAAGGCTACTACGGCAACCCGTGGAGCACTCAGGACCGCATCAACCTGATGAAGTGGGGCGGCTACTACAAACTCAACTCGTACTTCTACGCCCCCAAGGACGATCCGAAGCACAACTCGCAGTGGCGTACGCTGTACACGCAGGACGAGCTCGACACCAAGATCAAGCCGCTCGCCGATGCCGGCAACGCCTCCAAGACGCGTTTCGTGTTCGCTCTGCACCCGTTCATGAACAACGCGATTCGGTTCAACTCCGAGGCGAACTATCAGGCCGATCTGAAGGTGCTGCAGGACAAGTTCGCGCAGACCATCGGGGTCGGCGTACGCCAGATCGCCATCCTGGCCGATGACGCGGCGAACGTGGGTGGTAACAATTACACCAAGCTGCTCACCGATATGGTCGCGTGGCTCAAGGAAATGAAGAAGACCTACCCGGACCTCAAGACCACGCTGCCGTTCGTCACGCAGGAATACATGGGCAACGGCATGAGCTACTTCGCCAACTTCCCCAAGGAAGTGCAGATCGTCATGACCGGCGGACGCGTCTGGGGCGAGGTCTCGCAGAACTTCACCGACACGTTCACCTCGAACGTCGGCCGCGGCCCCTACATGTGGATCAACTGGCCGTGCTCCGACAACTCGAAGAGCCACCTGATCATGGGCGGCTACGACACGTTCCTGCATCCGGGCGTCGACCCGTCGAAGATCCAGGGCATCGTGCTCAACCCGATGCAGCAGTCCGAGCCGAGCAAGGTCGGCATCTTCGGCAACGCCACCTACTCGTGGAACATCTGGCGGAGCAAGAGCGAGGCCGACCAGGCATGGCAGGATTCGTTCTCGTTCGTCGACCACAACTCCGCTGTGCCGACCGCCGCGTCGAACGCGCTGCGTGAGCTGTCCAAGCACACCATCAACCAGAACATGGATTCGCGCGTCACCGCGCTGCAGGAGTCCGTGGACCTGGCTCCCGCACTGACCGCCGCCAAGGCGAAGCTGGCTGACGGCACCATCACCGCCCACGACCTGACCGACATCAAGGCCGCGTTCGTCACGCTGCAGAAGGCAGCCAAGACCTACCGCGCCAAGGGCGATGCGAAGATGCTCGGCGACATCGGCAAGGACTACACCGGGCAGGACGCCAACGAGCAGATCGCCCCGTGGATCGACTGCTGGGATGACACCACCAAGGCCGCGCTCGCCTACATCGCGGGTATCGAGGCCGCGCTGAACGGCGACACGTCCTCGACGCTCAAGGAGTACTCCGACGCGCAGTCCGCGTTCGCCGCGTCCAAGAAGCACGGCTTCTACTACGTGAACCACACCGAGTACGCCGAAGTCGGCGTGCAGCACATCGTGCCGTTCATCAAGGCGATGGACTCCTACCTGTCCAACAAGGTGCAGCAGGAGGCCGACCCGAACGTCGTGACCAAGACGTACATCAGCGACGTGTTCACCACGCCGACCTCCGGCTCGATCGAAGACATCTTCGACGGCAAAGACAGCACGGTCACGGTGTTCCAGAACCCGAACTACCTGCACAAGGGCAACTACGTCGGCGTGAAGTTCAGCAAGGCCACCACGCTCAAGAGCATCCGCTTCGCGTTCAACGGCGGCAAGAACCACTTCTACCACTCCAAGCTGCAGACCACCACGGACGGCGAGAACTGGACCGACGTGCCGGATGCGACGTTCGAGCGCCCGAAGGACTCCGAGGAGCCGATCAAAGTCACCGGTCTGAACATCACCGGCGTCACCGGCGTGCGACTGATCGCCACCGCCGACAACGGCGATGACCTGTGGCTCGGCATCAAGGGCATCGACGTCAACAAGGTCGAGAAGGAGACTCTCGCTCCGTACACGGCGACCGGCGTGCAGCTGGAGAACCTCAACGCCACCTACAGCAGCACCAAGGAGCAGATGATCGACGGCAACCCGTCCACGATCACCTACCTCAAGGACCCGAACGGCGACAAGATCGCGGCCGGCGCGGCCGTGATCGTCGATCTGGGCTCCAGCAAGCCGATCGGCGAGGTCACGATTACCGGTCATGCCTCCAGCCCCGACGACCGTCCGAGCCAGGGCGTCGTCGAGGTCAGCGATGACAAGGCCACCTGGACCAAGCTCGGCGACCTGAGCGACGACGTCACCTCCACGGTGAGCGGCAACGTGACCGGGCGCTACGTACGCATCCGCAACACCGCCGCCAAGAACGTGTGGTGGCGCGTGGCCGAGATCACCGTGACCCCGCCCGAGACCGCCGATCCGCTCAAGTCGGTGTACACGAACAAGACGCAGCACGGGTACACCGCCACGCTGGGCGCCAATACGGCGGAGCTGTTCGACAAATCGCACACGATGCTTGACGGCGGCCAGTACGCCGGACTCGATCTGCTGGCGATCCGTGATCTGACCGACGTCGAGCTGAACACCGGCAACGCGAACCCCAGCCTGCAGATCTCCGACAACGGACTCGTCTGGACCACTGTCGAGCCGGGCAACCTCACGGGCAAGACCGCCCGCTACGTGCGCGTGATCAATGACACCGACGGAGCGGCCTTCTCGGTCGACAAGCTCAAGGTCGGCTTTTCCACGGTCGGCAAGTTCGGCAAGCTGGTCTCGTCCGACATCCAGAAGCGCACCGATTGGGGAACCGACACCCGCGAAAGCGGCAACGCGTTCGACGGCGATATGACCACGGTCATCAAGTTCGCCGGCCAGCCGCGACAGGGCAACACCGCGGTGTTCGATCTCGGTCAGCCGATCGACATCACCTCGCTGCGCATCTACACGCAGGACACGCAGTACGACTACATCCGCGACACCAAGGTGCAGATGTCCGTCGATGGCAAGACCTGGGTTGACGCGTTCGAGATTGGCGACGGTGTGTCCGACACCGACACCACGACCGCGTTCGGCGACATAAGCGACACGAACAAGAAGACCGATTCCAACTACCCGAATGTCTTCTACTACGGCAAGGACGACATCGCCAACGGCACCGGCATGCGCTACCTGCGTCTGCTGACCACCGCCGACTACCCGCAGCGTGCACTCGCGTTCAACGAGTTCATGGTGAATCAGGGCGCCTACGTCTCCACCGAGGCGAACGCGGCGTTCTCCGCCACCAAGGTCGAGGAGCGCGGCCACGCGCCGAGCAACATGATCGACGGCGACCTGACCACCACGTACAAGCCGAGTGCGGCCGATGGCTCCCTGACCTACAAGATCGATGACCCGAGCGACATCAAGTCGTTCCGCATCGTGCAGTCGGGTGCCGCCAGTGGCGCGACCGTCACCGGTACGGTGTACGACGCGGCGACCGGAACCACTTCCGGTGTGACGGCTCGTACAGCCGCCCGCTCCACCTCCGAGGTGACGTTCGGAACGCTGGAACAGGCGATCAACGAGTTCAAGGTGCCGGACGGCAAGCAGCTGCTCAGCGTCAAGATCGCGTGGGGTGACGCCATCCCCGAGATCTCCGAGTTCATCACGCTCGACTCGGCCGACACCGACGCCGACATCACCACGGCCAAGGCGGCGCTCAAGGAGAAGATCGACGCGACCGTCGACACTTCCGCCTGGACCGCGAACGCCAAGACCGCGTATGACGAGGCCAAGGCCACCGCCCAGGCGGTGTACGGCAGCCCGCTGGTCGGCAAGGCTTCGATCGACGCCGCAGCCAGCGCCGTGCAAAGCGCCATCGACGCCGCGCAGACCAAGGCCGACGCTGCCGCGGTCGCCGCGCTGCGCAAGCTCGTGGATGCAGCCGTCACCAACGACGGCCACTTCTACACGACAGTGACGTTCACCGCGTACACCGACGCGCTCGACGAGGTCAAGGAAGCGCTGAAGGACACGAACAACCTGTCCACAGCAGACGCCGCAAGCCTCAAGAAGGCCGTCGATGACGCTCTCGCCGCGCTGAAGGACTCCACCTACCAGCGTGAGCTCGCGACGATCGCCGTCGACAGCTTCGCCACGATCGACGAGGCCGACTACACCACGAACTCCTACGCGGCTTTCAAGGCCGCTAAGGAGGCGCTCGACACCCTGATCGCCGCCGACGGCACCAAGCCGGCCACGTTCAAGACCAAGACCGCCGAGTACACCACCGCCAAGACCGCGCTGGTGAACGTCGCCGCCCTCAAGGCCCAGATCGCGCACGAGAGCAACTACGTGGAGGCGAACTACACCGCCGACTCGTGGAAGGCGTACTCCGACGCGCTCAAGGCCGCAAAGGCGAAGCTGGTCAACGGCACCACCGATTCGGTGGCCGCCGCGCTGACCGCGCTGACCGCCGCCGAGAACGCGCTGGTGCGCACCACGACGCCGCCCGACACCACCGTGCTCGACGAGACCATCGCCGACATGGAAAAGGTTAACGGCAGCGAGTACACCACCGACAGCTACAAGGCCCTGACCGACGCCATCGCCAAGGCGAAGAGCGACAAGGTCAAGGGGGATGCCGGCCTCAACCAGCAGAACATCGACGCCATGAAGGCGGCGAAGGAGGCCCTGGTCTCCACCGTCGAACTCAAGGCGAAGGTCGCCGAAGCCGGCAAGGTCGACTCGTCCAAGTACACCACGGCCAGCTACGAGGCGCTCTCCAAGCTGCTCGCCGCGAAGGACGACGCCACCTCCGACCCGGTCGTCAAGGGTCTCGACACGCTGTACAAGTCCGGCACCGTCAAGGAGCTCGCCGAGCGCGTCGCCGCCATCGACGCTGCGGTCGCCAAGCTGGATGCCCGCGCCACCGGCGTCAAGGACTACGTGGACGGCATCAAGCTCAAGGACAACGACAAGGGCTATTACACCGACGCCAGCTACAAGGCCTACTCCGACGCCTACAAGGCGCTGAAGAAGCTGGCCGCCGCCGGTGAAGGCGAAGTCGGGATTGCCGAGTTCACCGAAGCCAAGGAGGCGTTCGAAGCCGCCGAGGCCAAGCTTGCCTACAAGTCCGCTGACTACGGCAAGATCGATGACCTGCTCGCCAAGGTCCCCTCGGACCTGAGCGGCTACACCGCCGACTCGGTGGCGAAGTTCGAGGCGGCCAAGAAGGCCGTGAAGCGCGGACTGACCATCGACCAGCAGAGCAAGGTCGACGCGATGGCCGACGCGCTTGAAGCCGCCATCAAGGGCCTGACTCTCAAGTCGCAGGCACCCGGTGACAACAAGGGCGACGGAACCCAGAGCGGCACTCATAAGGGTGACGACATCTCCAAGACCGGCGCCGACGTGCAGGTGTTCGCGATCATCATCGCGCTCGCCACGTGCGCTGGCCTGGGCGCCGTGGCCTACGCCCGTCGCCGCCGTGAGGTGTGACGGCAGGCTGACTAGCCGATAACCCAAGGGGCTCCCCTCCAATCCAAGGAGGGGAGCCCCGATTTGTTGGACGCTGTGTAAATGTATCGCGGACACGCGCGATCCGCGACCGTTACGCGAACAGGTCGTTCAGCGCTTCGGCCATGGTCGGATGCGTGAACATCATGTCGCGCAGTGTACTGGCCGGCGCGCCCATATCCATCGCCAGCTTGACGATGTTGATCACCTCGTGCGATTCGGCGGCGAGCAGCATCGCGCCGAGAATGCGGTCGGTGCCGTTCTCGACGAGCGCCTTCATCATGCCCTCCGGCCGACGCATCACCTGGGCCTTGGGCACCGTGGCCACCGGCAGTCGCTTGACCACGTAATCCAGTCCCGCCGCCTTCGCCTCGCGCTCATTCAGGCCCACACGCGAATACGGCGTGTGCAGGAACGTGCTTGACGGCACGTTGCGACGGTCGCTCAGCGTGTACGGGCGCGCGGAACCGTTCAGCTGAGACCATACTACGCGGTAGTCGTCCAGCGAGATGTACGTGTGCTGCGGGCCGCCGTTCACGTCGCCCAAAGCCCAGATGCCGTCGGCGGTGGTACGCAGCAGGTCGTCGACCTTCACGGCGCCGCGTTCGGTGAGTTCCACGCCCGCCGCCTCGAGATTCAGGCCCTCGACGTTCGGCGTGCGTCCGGTGGCCACCAACACCGCGTCGGTGGACAGGCACAGACGCGCTTCGGAGCCGACGTCCGACGTGCCCCTCATCGAGACGGACAGCCTGATGCCGTCATCCGCCGATGTGATCGCCTTGGTGTCCGCGCCGAACAGGAACCTGACCCCCTGCGATTCCAGCTGTGCACGGATCGCGGCCGCCACATCCTCGTCCTCGCGTGGCAGGAACTCGTCGCTGTGCTGCAGCACGGTGACCGCCGTGCCGAAATCGGCGAACATCGAAGCGAACTCAAGTCCGATGAATCCGGCGCCGATGATCACCAGCCGTTGCGGAAGCTCGTCGACGTCCATCAGACCGGTGCTGGTGTATACGCCCGGAGTGGTGCGAATGCCGGGAATGTCCGGAATGTGCGGCGTGGCACCGGTGTTGATGAACATCATGTCCGCGGCCACGGCGACCGGTCCGTCGGCGGTGGTGATTTCCGCACTGTGGGCGCCGGTGAAGCGCGCGCGGCCGGTGATCACGGTGATGTTGTCCTGGTCGGCCAGCTTATGGTAGTTCCTGTCGCGCAACATCGCGGTGACGCGCCGCTTCTCCCTGATGGCGGCTTCGAATGCCGCTTCGCGGGTTTCGGCGGTACGGTTCGCGCCCTCTCGCCGCGCCCGATCGGCGGAGAGGATCAGTGATTTGGACGGCAGGCATCCGATATTGATGCAGGTGCCGCCGTACATGTCGGCGCTCGCTTCGGCCACGACGACCGTTCGGCCCGTTGAAGCGAGCTTTGCGGCCAATGTCTTGCCTCCCTTGCCGAATCCGATGATGAGGGCGTCCGCGGAAATCGCGGATGGAACGTCGGTGCTGCTGGTGCTGGTCATGGTGATGTCCTTACTTATGCGGATGGTGGTGCGCCCAAACCGAGGTGTATCCGTCTTTCGTCCCCTTCCTTGGCGACGATGGGACCGGTCGACGCGAGTGGGCGCACCACTGTACGCACGCGCGCCGAAGTCGGAGCCGTAGTCCTGTCCTATGCGGCTACGATACCGTCATCATATCAGATGCGGTGGGTGGAGCGAAGCGTGAATCGGACTTATCCACATGGTTATCCACATCCGAGGTGGGTTCGGTCACGGCGTTCATCCAGACGGCCCATGGGTGTAATGCGAAGGCCCTTCGCGGAAGCTGATCCGCAAAGGGCCTCGGGGTCGGTCGTTTGGTGGCTAACGGGCCGCCAGCCCGGCCATGCGTTGCATGGATCTCATTCGCCCAATGCCTTGTCGACGACGAGCTTGGCCTCGTCGAGCACCTTGTCCAGGGCCTCGGGGGAGACGAAGGATTCGGCGTACACCTTGTAGATGTTCTCGGTGCCGGAAGGACGCGCCGCGAACCAGTTATCCTTGGTGGTGACCTTCAGGCCGCCGATCTTGGCGTGGTTGCCCGGCGCCTCGGTCAGCTTGGCGGTGATGTCCTCGCCGGCCAGCTGCGTGGCGGTCACGTCATCGCCGGTGAGCTTGGCGAACTTGGCCTTCTGTTCCAGCGTGGTCGGGGTGTCGACGCGCTTGTACCAGCTCTCGCCGAAGCGGGCCACCTGATCCTGATGCAGCTGCGCGGGGTTCTTGCCGGTCTTGGCGGTGATCTCGGCGGCCAGCAGGTCGGGGATCAGACCATCCTTGTCGGTGGTCCACACGCGGCCGTCGCGGCGCAGGAAGCTCATGCCGGAGCTCTCCTCGCCGCCGAACGCGACCTCGCCGCTGAACAGCGGATCCACGAACCACTTGAAGCCGACCGGAACCTCGACGAGCTTCGCGTTGATGGACGAGGCCACGCGGTCGATCAGGGAGGAGGAGACCAGGGTCTTGCCGATGCCGGTGCCTTCCGGCCAGCCCGGACGGTTGCCGCCGAACAGGTACTCGACGCACACGGCGATGTAATGGTTCGGGTTCATCACGCCCCAGTTCGGGCAGACGATGCCGTGGCGGTCGGCGTCCGGGTCGGTGCCGCCCACCAGGTCGTACTTGTCCCAGGCACCGGCGTTGAGCTGGTCCACGAGGCCCTTCATCGCGTACGGGGAGCTCGGATCCATGCGGATCTTGCCGTCGTGGTCGATGGTCATGAAGCGCCAGGTCGGGTCGA
>OLPQ01001215.1_pt1 | contig 19195 bp, 22 predicted proteins | sample 1672451 | NCBI WGS metagenome assembly OLPQ01 (sample SAMEA3136687, study PRJEB25190) | human gut metagenome | biome: human gut; feature: human-associated habitat; material: faeces | place: Austria | collected 2013
GGCAACACCGCATAAATGGCAGGATTCACAAAGGCGGACATGCATTTTGTGAAAATCAACAGGATGCCCTATGCATTTGCTCGCAGGGGCGCACTGATTCAAGCTGCCAGGCAGGGCCTGTCAGCCAGAATCAGATTCGCTAACGCGAACATGATATTGAATTTGGCTCTTTGCTTTTCGAGCCCTCGGTATCGTGTTTTTCGGAAATGCAGCTGTTTCTTGACTACGCCGAATACGTGCTCCACTTTCGCACGAACAGAGGACTTAGCGTGTTCTGCTTTCTTTGCGGCATACTGGCCGCTTTTGCTCAGCTTCTTAACTTGGGATGGACGGCGATTGATCCTGTATTTGATTTTGTGTCCAGCCTCGTTGCGAATGATCGCATCATCACGTTTCTCCGCACCGAGATAACCGCTGTCACCGTAAACAGCCTCTTCTTCTCCGGTTAACAGCTTTGATGTTTCCGCAACATCATGAACATTGGCTGATGTAGCCTCCACGGTATGAACCAGTCCGCTGTCCTTGTCAACGCCGATATGCGCTTTATAACCGAAATGCCATGTATTCCCCTTTTTCACCTGATGCGCATCCGGATCCCGCTTCTTTTCCTTGTTTTTCGTGGAAGACGGAGCGGAAATGATGGTAGAATCCACGATCGTTCCTTTTTTCAGAATGAGACCTCGTTCCATAAGCGCAGCAACTACCTGCGCGAACAGCTTCTCCTGCAGTCCGTTCTTGATCAGCAGATTGCGAAAACGGCCGAGCGTATCGCCATCCGGAACCTGATTGCTGGAATCTATCCCGCAGAAATCCGAAAACGCACGGCTGTCGATCGCTTCCGCTACGGTTGCCTCGTCACTCAGGTCGTACAGGTTTTGCAGCAGATAAAGCCGCACCATCGTCTCCAGCGGATAGGGCTTGTTGCCGCGCTCTCCTTTGTAATAGCACGGCTGAATCATGGCAATCCATTCCTTCCACGGGACTATTCGTTCAATCTGAGCCAGAAACTCTTTTTTCTTCGTCCGCACCTGCGCCAGCTCATCGCTGAATGCGGAAATCGTCATCTGTTTATCCATACGTCCATTATATCATATTTGGCTGCGTTTTGCTTTTTCTATGCGGTATTGCCTTAAGAGTATGATTATTTGTGTTCCAAGTATAACTACAAACGAGTCGCCAATTATAATATTTGAAGCGGATGATGATAAAGTGGAACCGGAATATCAGGATTATGTAACCTACGATTACCTTGAAGGATTGTGTATTCAAAGTCAACCTCAAGTTATAACCTATGATCCAAAAGAAATATATGATTTTAATATGCATTGTGAATATGATGAAGATTTTATCATTCCACCACATTATGAAATTGTAAGATTTTTAAACCGACGAATTTTTGGATGCTTCAATATTCAAGGTCTCTCATATTGGAACTTTCATAATTTATTGAAAAAGGCAGAAAATATGACAGGGGCGCAGGTTGCAGAACAGTTAAAAGAATCTTTGGCTAAACGTAATTAAACGACCAAGTATATTCCCATCACCCCAACACAGTGCTATACTTAAACCATTATAAAAGGAAAGAGGTTATCACCTATGCCCAGAACAAAAGGCAGCAAGAACCGTCCCAAAACCAATACCACCAAAGACTACGCATCTCAGATCGCAGAAAAGCAGGAAGCTATCGTTTCCTTGACTGCTGAGATCGCATCCATCACGGCCAACATCGATTCTTTGAAGGCTGACCTGAAAGAGAAGAAGACTGCTCTGGAGAAGGCTGAAAAAGAAGTGGCAACGCTGGAAGCAAAGAAGGCAAAGGCAGATGCTAAGGCCGCTGAAGAAGCAAAGAAGACCGAGGCAGAGGCAGTGCTGAAGAAGCTGCTGGCCGATGGCATGAGTGCTGATGAAATCCTGGAAAAACTGAAATAAAACTTACACCGTGTGGACAAACTGAACTCCAGGAGTTCACACGGTATATTTTGAAGGCGTCTATATAGTTTATAACGAAAATAAAAGGAGAGCGTGAGAAAAATGAACTTATCAAAAATACATCATATTGCAATTATCGTATCTGATTACGAAGCAGCTAAGGATTTTTATGTGAACAAACTGGGATTCTCCGTCATTAGAGAAAACTACCGTCCGGAGCGCAAGGATTGGAAGCTGGATCTTTGTGTCAATGAACACACAGAGCTGGAGATTTTTGCAGAGGAAAACCCGCCGAAGCGTGTGAACCGCCCGGAGGCCTGTGGGTTGCGTCACCTTGCGTTTTTCGTTGATAGCGTGGAGCAGACGGTGAAAGAGCTGAAAGAGGTCGGAATCTTCTGCGAACCGATTCGGATTGATGATTATACCGGCAAGAAGATGACTTTCTTCCATGACCCGGACGGACTGCCGCTGGAGCTGCACGAATAATTATGGGAGGGAAAAGAGCATGGGATTGCATTCTATAAGAAGCGTTGCAGGGTCGCTGTGGAGAAGCGTTAAAAATGAAAAAGGAAAGTCATCAGGCTTTCCTCTTTTTCTTCATCCACGTTTTAATATATTCCATCTGTTCCTGATCGGAGACCTCCTGTGAACCAGAATCATTTCCGGCGGCGAGGCAGCAAAAAAGTACAAATGCCTGCAGACAGAAAAATACAATGAGCGTAACTATGATCAAAAAAGACACCTCCTTCAGAGTGGAACGAATATAGTAATATAGCTCCTCTTTTTGGAGTATATGCATGAATCAGCCATTTTATACCGGAAAAGGCAACAGAGTGGCAAATTCTGACACATAATTCATGTATTTGAAAAAAAAACACGATTCTTTTGAAAATGAGTTGTTATAAAAGAAAAAATATGATATCATACCATCGGCAAAATCGGGGGAACTGTCTTTTTGCTGTGAAATTGATTAATATTATGATAGAGAGAAGAGAAAAATGAGTGTTATAGATTTTCATTCTCACATTTTGCCGGGAATTGATGATGGAGCCAGAAATCTGGAGACATCACTGGCAATGTTGCGGCAGGTAAGCAGCCAGAGGGTTGACTATATGATCGCGACACCGCATTTCTATGCATCCCATGACAGGGTAGATGCCTTTTTGAACAGAAGAGAAGACGCGTATAACAGTCTGAAGGAAGCTGTTCATAAGGAGAGTCTTTCGGATGTACCGCAGATTTTGACGGGAAGTGAAGTGGCTTTTTTTGACGGAATCAGTAAGGCAGAGCTTATCGAAGATCTGACGATACAGAATACACGAGTTCTGCTGCTGGAGATGCCATTTGCGCCATGGACCTCGCAGAATATTCATGAAGTTGAGGTGCTTGTGCGGGATCGGAGATTTAATGTTCTGATCGCGCATCTGGAGCGTTTTATCTGGATCCCGGGAAATAAAAAGGGCATCAGGAGCCTTTTGGAGATTCCGGTCAGTATACAGATTAACAGTGAGGGGCTTCAGGACTGGAGACACAGGAGATACCTGTTGAAAATGTTCCGGTCCGGAAGTGCACATGTCCTAGGAAGTGATTGTCACGGCGCGCATCATCGTGTACCGGATCTTCTGACGGGCAGAGAGATCATAAAGAAAAAATGTGGAGAGAAACTCCTGCAGAGGATAGACCGGCAGGGAGAAGCTCTTTTATTTGGAAATTAACTGATTATAGTAAGCAGGATAGGAGGAAACAGTATGTCAAGAAAGACTGCGATTATCATTAGCTGCATATTATTTGTTCTGCTGGTTGCGGTGATGGCCTGTGAAGTGATGAATCCGGCGGGCGGACAGGTATTTTTGAAGCAGATTTTTTAACGGAAGTGAGAATTTATGTCGGGATACAGGAGACGACAGGACAAAAAGAGGCTGTATAAGGGCCTTGGCATTGCGGCAGCTGTCCTGATTGTTGGAAGTGTGTTTGTTGCGCTGGTCCTTGGAATGGCGGATCATTACCGATTCAATAATGACAACAGTGCAGACAGCCGCGATACAATTACATATAAAGACAAGACATATACCCGCAAGGGAAATATTGAGACATATCTGATCGCCGGAATTGATTCGCCGGGCAAGGTACAGGAATTGAAAGAATACGATGGTACCGGACAATGCGATGTACTGGTCGTGATCGTCAGGGACAGATCTACAGATGAATGTAAGCTGCTTACCATTGATAGAAATACCATTACGGAAGTAAAGAGTCTGGATGATGACGGAACCTGTCTGGCGACGACGGATATTCAGATCTCACTTGCACATTCGATGGGACTGAATCAGAAAGTGCGTGCAGAGAATACGGTAGATGCTGTGTCACATTTGCTGGGCGATGCCACGATCGATGGATATGCGATGGTCAATATGGGAGCTGTTTCGGTTGTGAATGATATGGTTGGCGGTGTTACCGTTACGATTGAGGATGACTTTTCGGAAGTGGATCCGACTCTGAAAATGGGTGAGACTGTCACGTTGATGGGCGAGCATGCCGAGAACTACGTGAGACAGCGAAAAGAAGTTGCGGACGGAAGAAATGAAAGCAGAATGCAGCGCCAGAGCAGTTACGAGGAGGCATTTAAGCCTGCTTTCAGGACGAAATGTAATGAGGACAACAAGTTTCCACTTGAGGTTTATCATGCACTGGAGGACTATATGACGACAGATATCAGTGCGAAGAAGTTCTGCAGGCTGGCACTTTTACTTTCCGACGAAAGCGAAGATGAAAAGCTTTCAATAAGCGGAACTTATGGCCTTGACGAGGATGAATGGCAGACGTTCACACCGGATGAAGACAGTCTGCAGCAGGCGATAATTGAGCTTTTTTATGAAAAAAATTAAAAGGAGATAAAATATGAACCAGAAAGAACAAAATGAAGAAATGGAGATCGATCTGCTGGATCTTGCGTATATGCTGTTGGATAACTGGCATTATCTGCTGATCTGTCTGCTGGCAGGAGCGCTGCTTCTGAATGCATATTCATTTTTCTGCATTCAGCCGACATATCAGTCAACTTCCAAGCTTTACATAGTTTCTACGTCAGATGATTCCGTAGTAAACCTGAATGACCTGAACCTCGGTACTTCACTGACCTCTGATTATGAGGAACTGATGTTGAGCTATCCGGTACTGAACCGTGTGATCGAAAAGCTGGATCTCGATATGGATTACAATCAGCTGAAACAGCTGTATACGTTAAATAATCCGACAGATACACGTGTACTGCAGATCACTGCAACAACGACAGATCCGCAGCTGTCGATGGATCTTGCCGAGACGATGGCGGTGGAGGCTGTGTCTTATCTGCCGGATACCATGAGTACGAAGGCACCGAACATTGCACAGCATGCAAAACTTCCGGAATATAAAGCGGGACCGAGCTATTCCAGGTACACAATGATGGGGGGACTTCTTGGTCTGATCCTCTGTGCCGGTGTCCTGATTGTCAGATATCTGATGGATGATACCATTCATACAGCGGAAGATATGGAGAAATATTTCGGACTTGTTCCGTTGACTGTGATTCCGGAGAGTGACCGGGTGGCACAGATGGAAACAACACACAGCAGTAAGAAAAAAAGGAGAAAGAAAAATGGATGAACTGAAACTGGTATTTCCGGATCTTCCTTACGCAGTGGAAGAAGCGATGAACCGTCTTCGAATAAACGTTAAATTCTGTGGCAAAAATACCAAGAAGATCATGCTGACGAGCTGTCTCCCGAACGAGGGAAAGAGTACGGTAGCTGTATATCTGTGGAAAATGCTTGCAGAGGCAGGATTCCCGAGTGTACTTGTTGATGTGGATCTGCGTAATTCCGTCCTGATGAAAAGTGTTCAGGTGGATGTTTCGGACAAAAAGGGACTGAATCATTATCTTTCCGGTCTTGCGGAATATGATGAGGTTGTATATAAGACAAATATTGAAAATGCAAGTATTGTTCCGTGTACACAGCTTCTGGAAAATCCCTCTCCACTTCTGGAGGATATACGATTCAGAGAGCTTCTGGATAAACTTGCGACAGAATACAGGTTTGTGATCATCGATACGCCTCCGCTCGGAAGTGTATCTGATGGAGCGCTGATTGCGTCTATGTGTGATGGAGCCCTTCTTGTTATCAGAGCAGGTTCTGTTCCAAAGACGATCATTCGCCAGTCCCTGCATGAGATAGATCAGGCGGGCTGTAAACTTCTCGGCACGGTATTGAACTGTGTTGAGGGTGCCGGAGGACGATACGGAAAATATGGTCACTACGGCAAATATGGCAAATACGGCAAATACGGTCAGTATGGACAGTATGGCTATGGACCGCAGGCAGAAGAAGAGAACAAAAAATCTAAGAAATAATGCCTGTATATTGAGTTTGGTATAAACAGTTTTTCGTGGCGTGACTGTTTATCATAGATTTACAAGTTTTATAAGCCTTTTAATTAAGGCACAGTGTAATGAAGAGGTGAGTTGAAATGAAAATGTTTAAAAAGTTGGCTGTTGTAATGCTGGCTATCACAGTTCTCTTCGGAACTATGACAGTACCGACAATGGCAGCCTCAAATTCACCGGTTAAAAAGACTTTTACAAGCGCAACTCTGAAGAAAACCAGTGCTACTTATAATGGTAAGAAACAGAAACCGGCGATCAAGACTGTTAAAGCAGGTAAGAAAACTCTGAAGCTTAACAAAGACTTCAAAGTTTATTATCCGAAGAACATGAAATCTGCCGGCAAAAAAGTGATCACCATTAAAGGTATCGGTAAATACGCAGGATATACAAAAACTGTTACTTACACGGTCAAACCTGCAACTCAGAAGGTATCTGTTTCCAAGAGCAAACTCTCCCTCAAGAGAGGAAAAGCTGCTACAGTTAAGGTTAAAAAGAAAACCGGAACTGTTACATGGAAATCCAGCAACTCTAAAGCTGTAAAAGTTAGCAAGAACGGTAGAATTTCAGTTGCTAAAAAAGCTAAAAAAGGCACTTACACAATCACTGTAACTGTTAAGAAGTCAAACTACAAGACAGTTACAAAGAAGATTAAAGTAAGAGTTAAATAATTAAAGCAAAAAGACTTCCTGGCCACGAGGAAGTTTTTTTGTTGCATGAAGAAGAAATAGTAGTTGAATTAAATTAGGGCGGTGATATAATAAATGAATATAAGAATTTAGGAGATGCATGTTGCTATGGTATTGACTGATAAAAAATAAGAGAATTGGTAAAGAAGGAAGAACTTATAGTTCCGTTTAATGAAAGCAATCTGCAGAGTGAATCGTATGATGTGACTATTGGTACTGAAATAACGGAGTTGAGCAAAGAAATACATTGTATTGATATTTCTAAACAGGAAACGGTGGATAATATATATATAAATATAGATATATCGGAAAATGGATATATTATTTCTCCGAAGCAATATTTACTTGTATCTTTAAGGGAAACTTTAAAAGTGCCGGATGATATTACAGTTCATTTACGACCAAAGACCAGATATACAAGGCTTGGTTTATTGGTTACAGATCAGCATTGTAATTCAACGTATTCAGGACATTTAAGAATAGGATTGTTTAATGCGACAGAGTACCCGATTCATATTTATCCTGGCTATACAATTGCACAATTAGTTTTTGAAGAACTGGAAGAAGTACCGTCTTCTGAAAAATTGTATAAAAATAGAGAAGATGTACATTATCAGAACGAAAATGGTGCATTCAGAGGTGCGAAGTTTGATGACAAATTTTTAGATTCTATATGGGATGAAATGTTAAATTAGTATGAGTGAATTAGATAAAGTTCTTGATACTGTTATGAGGTTGAAAGAAGATATAATAGAGAAGAGCGCATCTTCGGAAGGTAAGTTTTATAATTATTGCTATGGTTACGTGCAGAGGGAATTAGGAAATTATATTAGAATTTTGGAAGGAGAAAGTTCTGCATATTATGCGCGCCTTCATCAAAAAATTATGAAGGCATGTAGGAAAATTGAGGCTGTCGGTGGTGTTGTAAGCATTAGTAGTGTTATGAAGGAAACAGGACTAAGCAAAAAAACGTTACCAGAGAACTGCAGATTGATTATACAAAAGTATCATATGAGGCATTAGACAGGGTATCTTAATTTGTTGGGGCGATTTTCTTTACGGAAAAAAGGTTTCATGGTATCATTATTTTATTGATATCGTGAACCTTTTTTTGATTGTGAGGTGTGGAAATGGGCCGATTTGTAAATCCGGGAAATGAAGCGTTTCGGGTTGCTTTAAATTCAGAAATATACATCGATAAAACAGGATTGATCGAATATACAAATAAAGTGATGAATACCACACAGGCATTTATCTGTAACAGTCGTCCAAGGCGATTTGGAAAGTCGATTACAGCGGATATGCTTACGGCATATTACAGCTGTTCATGTGATTCAGAAGAATTGTTCGAGGGGCTGGAAATCAGCCGAAAAAGCGATTTTAAGAAATATTTGAATAAATACGATGTGATTCATCTGGATGTACAATGGTGTATGATGGACGCCGGTTCACCGGAAAATACAGTTGCCTATATGAATGAACATCTGATTTCGGAATTGCAGGAAATTTATCCGGATATTGTGCCGGATAATGATGAGAAAGTATATGGAGTATTATCCAGAATTAATGCAGCAACGGGAAAGAAATTTGTAGTAATTATTGATGAGTGGGATGTCCTGATCAGAGATGAAGCACTGAACCAGAAGGTACAGGATGAGTATATAGGATTTCTCAGAGGCCTGTTTAAGGGAAGTGAGCCGACAAAATATGTTCAGCTTGCTTATCTGACAGGTATTCTTCCGATTAAAAAAATAAGAACACAGTCAGCACTTAACAATTTTTCTGAATTTACAATGTTGGACGCTTCTGTGCTGGCTCCGTATATAGGTTTTACAGAAGAGGAAGTAAAAGGACTTTGTGCAAAATATAATCAGGATTATACTAAAGTAAAGCAGTGGTATGACGGCTATATACTGGAGGAATATCAGGTATATAATCCGAAAGCAGTTGTGAGTTTAATGACTCGGGGAAAGTACAAAAACTACTGGTCAGATACCGGTACTTATGAAGTGGTTGTGCCTCTTATAAATATGGATTTTGATGGGTTGAAAACTGCCATAATCGAGATGCTTTCCGGGACAGCAGTTGAAGTGGATGTAAGTTCATTTCAAAATGACACAATCAGTTTTGCAAACAGAGATGATGTATTGACATACCTGATCCATCTGGGGTATTTGGGATATGATGAAAATAATCAGACTGCATTTATTCCGAATGAAGAAATCCGTCAGGAGCTTACGAAGGCGGTAAAACGTAAGAAGTGGAATGAGTGGATGAATTTTCAACAGGAATCAGATGCATTGCTGGAAGCTACATTGAATCTGGAATCAGATCAGGTTGCAAAGCAAATAGAGAGAATTCATACAGAATATGTGTCTATGATTCAATATAATGATGAAAATTCTCTGAGCAGTGTGCTCACAATCGGTTATTTAAGTGCGATGAAGTATTACTTTAAGCCAGTCAGGGAATTGCCGTCAGGAAGAGGCTTTGCAGATTTTGTATTTATACCAAAGCCGGAATATATCAGCAATTATCCTGCATTAGTGGTGGAACTCAAATGGAATAAAGGCGCACAGACTGCAATACAGCAGATAAAAGAGAAAAAATATCCGGATACAGTAAGACAGTACACTGGCAAAATTTTACTTGTGGGAATCAGCTATGATAAAAAGACAAAGGTGCACATCTGTATAATAGAAAAGGCGGAGAATTGATCTGAAAACACTCAGGGCATTCGAAAGACCGAATTATTATATCGTGAAACCGAAAGGATGAAAATGCGAAATGTGTGATAGAATAGGTTAGAGCAGTTGTATAGTATTCGACATCCTGAATCAAAGAAAAATGTAAGAGTAATTTATACGTTTTATGAAGATGTGATAGTTTTACTTCATGCGTTTTTAGAAAAAAATGATGGAGATTATCAAAGAGCTATAGAAACAGCAGAAAGAAGATGGAATTGGCCTAACAGTTAATTGGCTTTTTATGTTTTAGGTTAATGTGGAGGAAAAATAATGGGAATCGCAGAAAAAATTGCACATGCAAAAAACAGTTGGTAATGGTGAATGGGGCAGCAGCTGTTGTTGGCATAGAAAGAGGAAAGTCATCCGGCTTTCCTCTTTCTTGTCTCCATCCACATTTCAATATATTCCATCTGTTCCTGATCGGAGACTTCCTGCGAGCCGGGATCATCGCCGGCGGCGAGGCAGCAAAACAGTACAAATCCCTGCAGGCAGAAAAATACAATGAGTACGACTATGATCAAAAAAGACACCCCCTTTAGAGTGGACTGGAATATAGTATTATAAATCCTCTTTTTGGAGTATATGCATGAATCAGCCATTTTATACTGGAAAAGGCATCGGAGTGGCAATTCTTGACACAGGAATTTATCCGCATATAGATTTTGACAGCAGAATCTGTGCTTTTGTGGATTTTATTTTAAATAAAAAAATGGCATATGATGACAATGGACATGGAACTTGCGTTGCCGGGATCCTTGCCGGAAGTGGTATGGCATCGATGGGAAAATATAAGGGTGCGGCACCGGGCTGTCATCTTGTGGCGCTGAAAGTGCTGGATCGCTTTGGCAATGGAAACAAAGAAGATGTACTGAAGGCATTTGAATGGATCTTATGTAACCGGCAGCGGTATAATATCCGGATCGTGAATATTTCTGTGGGGACGACATATCGGACACGAAGCGAGCAGGATGTGCTTGTAAAAGGTGTGGAAAAGCTGTGGGACGAAGGTCTTGTGGTGGTTGCTGCGGCCGGCAATCAGGGACCGGATCCGGGAAGTGTCACTGCACCGGGCTGCAGCAAAAAGATCATCACAGTCGGTTCCAGCGACATGCTTTCCGGAAAGCGGGCAGTTTCAGGCCGTGGGCCGACGTTTGAGTGTGTGTGTAAACCGGATCTGGTGGCACCGGGGAAAAACATCATGGCATGTTCGCCCGGAGCGGGCAATCTGTACAGCATGAAAAGCGGCACGTCAATGTCTACTCCGCTGGTTTCCGGGGCAATTGCGCTTGCATTGGAAAAAGATCCGCTGCTTACAAATCTTGAAGTCAAAATGATGTTACGGGAGAGTACGGAGGACATGGGACTGCCGAGAAATCAGCAGGGATGGGGCAAATTTAACTGCCAAAAATTTCTGGCGCTATAAAAGTTCACTATAAAATTTTACTATAGTAAAGGCTGAAAGTATTGACGGAAATCCTTTTTTCAGATAGAATAGTAGGAAATTGGGAATTTTGAAAAGAAAAACAATTACAAAATCAGATATCAAGCAAGGGAGAAGTATTATGAAAAAAATTCAAATGACGACACCGCTGGTAGAAATGGACGGAGACGAGATGACAAGAATCCTCTGGAAGATGATCAAGGATGAGCTCCTTCTTCCGTTTATTGATCTGAATACAGAGTACTACGATCTTGGATTGAATTATCGTAATGAGACAGACGATCAGGTAACGATCGATGCTGCAGAAGCTACGAAGAAATATGGCGTTGCAGTAAAATGTGCGACAATCACACCGAATCATGCACGTATGGATGAATACGATCTGAAGAAGATGTACAAGAGTCCGAACGGTACGATCCGTGCGATCCTTGACGGAACTGTTTTCCGTGCACCGATCGTTGTAAAGGGAATCGAGCCATGCGTACGTAACTGGAAAAAGCCGATTACGCTTGCCCGTCATGCATACGGAGACATTTATAAAAATACCGAGATGTACATTGACAGACCTGGTAAAGTTGAGCTTGTTTATACATCAGAAGACGGTGAGGAGAAACGTTCCCTTGTGCAGGAATTTAAAGCACCGGGAGTTGCGATGGGTATGCACAATATGTCTGCATCCATCGAAAGCTTTGCAAGAAGCTGCTTCAATTATGCGCTTGATACAAAGCAGGACGTATGGTTTGGTGCGAAAGATACCATTTCCAAAACATACGATGCTAAATTTAAGGAAGTATTCCAGACAATTTTTGATACAGAATTTAAAGATAAATTCGAAGAAGCAGGTCTGACATATTTCTACAGCCTGATCGATGATATCGTTGCACGTGTCATGAAAGCAGAAGGCGGATTTATCTGGGCATGCAAGAACTATGACGGAGACGTTATGAGCGATATGGTTTCTTCCGCATTTGGTTCACTTGCAATGATGACTTCCGTACTGGTTTCCCCACAGGGCTATTACGAATACGAAGCTGCACACGGAACTGTTCAGAGACATTACTATCGTCATCTGGAGGGTAAAGAGACCTCTACGAACTCCGTAGCAACCATCTTTGCATGGACAGGAGCACTTCGTAAACGTGGCGAACTGGACGGCAATCAGGAGCTTTCTGATTTTGCGGACAAACTGGAGAAAGCAACTCTTTCTACAATTGAAAGCGGCAAGATGACCAAAGACCTTGCGCTGATCACAAGTATCGAAAATCCGACGGTACTGAACAGCCGTGACTTTATTCTTGCAATCAGAGAAGAACTGGAAAAAATGTTATAATTAAAACGACAAAAAGAGCCATTGTACCGGATGATGATACAATGGCTCATATCTTTGAATTGTGGGAGACTTATGCAAGAGTCTCCCATTTTTCGTATAATTCCTCAAGCTCCTGCTGGATTTTATCTTTTTCACGGCTCAGCTCTGCGCAGCGTCCGACATTGGTACATACGTCCGGCAGAACAAGGGTGTCATCGATTTCTTTGTCGCGTGTCTCGAGTTCTTCGATACGTGTTTCGACTTTTTTCAGCTCGTTTTCCTGTTTGCGTTTGCGTGCCTGTTCTTCCTTTTGCTGCTGCCAGGTGAGCTTGCCCTCGGAAGGAGCTTCTTCTTTGGCTTCAATGGCAGTTTCGGCAGCAGACGGGGCATATTTCTCAGTCAGTTCTTCTTTTTTCTCCAGATAATAATCGTAATCGCCGATGTAATTTACGACGGACTGATTGGTCAGATCCAGAATACGTGTTGCGGTCTGGTTGATGAAATATCGGTCATGTGATACGTAAAGAACGGTTCCTGTATAGCTGTTCAGCGCTTCTTCGAGAATCTCTTTCGAAGCAATGTCGAGATGGTTGGTCGGCTCATCGAGGATCAGGAAGTTTGCCTCGGAGAGCATCAGCTTCGCGAGGGATACACGGCCGCGCTCGCCACCGGAAAGTGCGGAGATTTCTTTGAAAACATCATCTCCGGTAAACAAAAATGCCGCGAGCATATTGCGGATCTCTGTTTCTGTGAGAGTCGGGTACGTGTCGGAAATTTCCTGAAAAATAGTTTTCTCAGCATGCAGGACATGATGTTCCTGATCGTAATATCCGATCTGTACCTTTGCTCCGAGTGAGAAACTTCCGGCATCGGCATCGAGAAGCCCGTTGAGGATCTTGAGCATCGTGGTCTTGCCGGTACCGTTGTTACCGATCAGGGCAACACGCTCACCGCGTTTAATCTGGAAGGAAATATTGGAAAAAAGTTTCTGCTGCGGAAAGCTCTTGGCAAGTTCTTCGACAGTCAGAACGTCATTTCCGCTGACTACACGTGGTTCGAGAGAGAGACGCATCTGACTCTGGACTTCGAGCGGCTTTTCGATCCGCTGGATTTTGTTCAGCATTTTCTCACGGCTCTCGGCGCGCTTGATGGATTTTTCCCTGTTGAAGGATTTCAGCTTGACGATGACAGCTTCCTGATGCTTGATATCGCGCTGCTGGTTCAGGTAAGCTTTGTACTGGGCATCTCGGAGCTGTGCTTTCTTTTCGGCATAAGCAGAATAATTTCCGCTGTACATACGGACGTGACCGGTTTCAATCTCAATAACTTTAGTTACCACTTTATCGAGAAAATAACGGTCGTGGGAAACGATGAATACAGCGCCCGGATAATTCAGAAGATAAGTTTCCAGCCAGGCAATGCTTTCCATATCAAGGTGGTTGGTCGGCTCATCGAGAAGCAGGATGTCCGGTTTGGATATCAGCAGTTTGCCGAGGGCGACACGTGTTTTCTGACCGCCGGAAAGAGTGGCAACCTGTTTGTTGAAATCTTCTTCGGTGAAACCGAGACCGTTCAGGACACCCATCAGCTCGCTCTTGTATGCGTAACCGTTTTCAAGCTCAAATTCGTGTGTCAGACGGGTGTAACTGTTCATCAGACGATCCAGTTCTTCACCGGAAGCGTGTTTCATCTCAAGCTCCATGGAACGCATGCGTTCTTCCATGTCGATGATGTATTGTTTGGTGCTGAGCAGCTCTTCGTAAACGGTGCGATGTCCCTGTACATCCTGATACTGTGCGAGATAACCGATCTGCTTGTCCTTCATCAGGACGACCTGACCGGAATCAGCATGCAGTTCATTCATGATGATACGGAGAAGCGTGGTTTTGCCTGCGCCGTTGTTACCAATCAGAGCGGCTTTTTCGCGTTCTTCTATATGAAATGAGGCATCTTCCAGAATCACTTTTTCACCAAAGGATTTCGAGATGCCCTGACATGATAAAATCATAATCTTTCCTCCATTGTAAATATACCGTAATGATTATAAAAGTAAAAACTTTTTTTGTAAAGAAAAACCGCAAAAATTGTACGTATTTCACAACAAAGATTGACAATAAAATGTCATTTCGTTATAATTAACGGGAAAGTGTAAGGAGGGACAACGGTGGAAGCAAAACAGATTTCAAAAGCTGTGATCAAAAGACTGCCGCGTTACTATAGATACCTGGGCGAACTTCTGGAGGATAATGTAGAGCGTATTTCTTCAAATGACCTTAGTAAGAAAATGCGTGTAACGGCATCACAGATCAGACAGGACTTAAATAACTTTGGGGGATTTGGACAGCAGGGTTACGGATATAACGTAAAATATTTATATACAGAGATTGGTAAGATCCTTGGTCTGGATACGGTACATCCGATGATTATTGTCGGTGCCGGTAATCTCGGTCAGGCGCTTGCCAATTACGTAGAATTTGAGAAACGTGGATTCAAACTTGTTGGTATTTTTGATGTAAACCCGGTGCTCGAGGGCATCGCGGTACGGGGAATTGAAATTCAGATGATCAGTGATCTGCCATTTTTCCTTAAGGAAAATAATGTGGAGATCGCGATTTTGACATTGCCGAAAAACAAAGCGATAGATATGGCGGATATCCTTATCGAAAATGGAATCAAGGCAATCTGGAATTTTGCACATGTGGATCTGGATACACCGGACGGTGTAATTGTAGAGAACGTTCATCTTTCTGAAAGTCTGATGACATTGTCATATAATCTCAGCCAGTATCGGCAGGAACATGTGGATGATGAGAAATAATTCAGGACAGGCTGTTGCATGGCTCCTTTTCAGGGATGCTGTGTAATAGCCTGTCTGTTGCTATAAGCAGGAGGTGACCGGATGAAACAGGTAGTGACCTGCCAGGAAATGAAATCCTGTGACAGTTACACGATTGAGAGGATGGGAGTACCGTCCTGTGTGCTTATGGAGCGGGCGGCTCTGAAAGTTGTAGAAGAACTGGAAAAAAGATTTACAACAGAGAATATAAAGCAAAAGATCCTGTGCGTCTGTGGAAGTGGAAATAATGGCGGAGATGGTGTGGCTATTGCGAGAATCCTGCATCAGCACGGCTATCAGAGCGCAATTTATCTGGCAGGAAATCCGGATCACAGGACGGAAGAAATGCAGCGGCAGTGCCAGATTGCCGTAAATTATCAGGTGTCTGTTGTGAATAACCTGCATAGTGAGGAATATACTACTATAGTAGATGCCATTTTCGGCGTTGGACTGACCAGAGAAATAAAGGGTGAATACCGTGAACTGATCGCTGAACTGAATGAGATGCCCGGCTGGAAAGTGGCGGTTGATCTGCCTTCGGGAGTGGATGGCGATACCGGTGCTGAGCTTGGAATTGCATTTCATGCAGATCTCACTGTGACATTTGCTTTCCGTAAAGCGGGGCTTTGCCTGTATCCGGGAAGAAAGTTTGCAGGACAGGTCGTTGTCGCAGATGTTGGCATCTACAGAGAAGACGGAGCAGAGCCGAAACTGTTTTTAACGGAAAAATCGGATCTGCGTGAATTGCCGGAGAAAGAGGCAGACGGAAACAAGGGTACCTTTGGAAAAATTCTTGCAGTGGCCGGAAGCAGTGGCATGTGCGGAGCAGCATTTTTGAGTGCTTCAGGAGTTTTTGCAACAGGAGCCGGAATGGTAAAAATCGTAACACCGGAGGAAAATCGAATTCCGCTTCAGACGATGCTTCCTGAGGCGATGATTTCGTGCACCGGTGACTGGGGAAAGGATTTTGAGTGGTGTGACGTACTGGTGATCGGCCCGGGAATCGGAATGACGGTGAAGGCGGCCGATAAAGTGGAGTTTTTCCTTAAAAAAGCAAAACAGGAAAAGAAACAGGTTGTGCTGGATGCAGATGGATTGAATCTTCTGGCAGAGAATCCGAAATGGAAAAATTATCTGGGCAGACATGTGATCCTGACACCACATATGGGCGAGATGAGTCGTCTGACCGGTAAATCAATCAGAGAATTAAAGAGTGACCGGGCAGGTGCGGCACGTGCGCTCGCGGCGGAGACCGGGGTGGTATGTGTACTGAAAGACGCGTGCACGGTGACTGCTGCGCCGGATGGGCGTGCATGGATCAGCCTTTCCGGAAATGCCGGTATGGCGACAGCAGGAAGCGGAGATGTTTTGTCCGGGGTGCTTGCCGGTATGCAGGCAATGTATCTGGAAACACCTGTTGAGGAGAAAGATGCCGGATTTTATGCGGCACTTGGTGTCCTGCTTCACGGAGCGGGCGGGGATCAGGCTGCAATGAGAAAAGGCATGGCCGGCATGAAGGCAGGAGATATAACCTGTGGTGTTGCGGAAATTTTAAAAGAACAACAGAACTTTGGAGAAACAAAGTTTTGAAATACAAAGGAGAGTTTTATCATGAAAAAATTTGACAGAGTGAAGGCAGTTGTTTCTCTGGATGCAATTGCACACAACTTCGAAGAAATGAAAAAAAATATCGCAGAAGGAACAAAGATCGTTGCTGTTATCAAGGCAGACGGTTATGGACACGGCGCGGAAGCAATTGCGCGTCTGATCGAAGATTATGAGGATATGCGACCGCCACACCGGAGGAAGCACTCCAGTTAAGAGATGCCGGAATTGACAAACCGATTCTGATTCTTGGAATTGTTTTTGAAGAATATTATAAAGAACTGATCGCACATGAGGTACGTATGACGGTCTGTGAATATGAGATGGCTGCGGCACTTTCCGAGGAAGCTGTCCGTCAGGGCAGGAAGGTACATATTCATATCGGACTGGATACGGGAATGAGCCGTATCGGATTTGCCGATGTACCGGAAAGCGTAGAGACGATTAAAAAGATCGCAGCTCTTCCGAATGTAGAAATCGAAGGTATGTTTACACATTTTGCAAGAGCAGACGAGACAGACCGTTCTCCTGCGATCACACAGCTGAACCGTTATCTTGCATTTGCAGAGCTTCTCGAAAAAGCGGGAGTAGAGATTCCGATGAAACACTGCTCCAACAGTGCCGGTATCATCCGTGTTCCGGAGGCAAACTTAAATGCAGTAAGAGCCGGTATTACGATTTATGGCATTTATCCGTCAAATGAAGTGGAGAGAGACATTGTAAAATTGATTCCTGCAATGGAATTAAAGAGCCACGTATCATACGTCAAAGATCTTCCGGCAGGCACACCGATCAGCTACGGCGGAACTTTTGCATCTGAAAAAGATTTGCGTGTGGCAACGATCCCGGTAGGTTATGCAGATGGATATCCGAGAAGCCTTTCCAATAAAGGCTGGGTTCTGATCCGCGGACAGAAAGCTCCGATCATCGGAAGAGTCTGCATGGATCAGTTTATGGTAGATGTGACAGACATTCCTGAGGTAAAACACGGGGATGAAGTTACCCTGATCGGAAAAGACGGAGAAGAATTTATCAGTATTGAGACATTTGGTGATCTGTCAGGCAGATTCTCTTATGAATTTGCATGTGACATTAGCAAACGTGTACCGAGAGTCTATATAAAAGACGGCAGAGAATGGGGAGATCTGACCTTCTTTAAATAAACCTCCGGATTGTGGGGACAGTTCGGAAAGATACCTGCAGCCCCATAAGGATGCAGTGAAAATACCACGCATGTATACACAGAAGAAAAATGGAAATACTAATTCCAGAGAAAAAAGAATCGGAGTGTGATTGTGTGGTAATTAAGCGAGGGGATATTTTTTACGCAGATTTAAGACCGGTTGTCGGAAGTGAACAGGGCGGTGTGCGTCCGGTCCTGATTATTCAGAATGATGTCGGCAACCGTCACAGTCCTACGGTGATCTGCGCGGCGATTACATCAAAGATGAATAAGGCAAAGCTGCCGACGCACATAGAGATCGATGCATCTGCATATGGAATCGAAAAAGATTCCGTGATTTTATTGGAACAGCTGCGTACCATTGACAAAAAACGTCTGAAAGATAAGGTATGTCATCTGGATCAGGTGATGCTTGACAGGGTGAATCATGCCCTTGAGATCAGCCTGGAGCTTACTTTTTAGCTGTTTAAGGGTGTTATCCTTGACGAACGTAAGTGAAAGTGCTATATTTTATCAGTAATTATGCAGATTTGTAACTGTTCGGTACCTTCACAGTTACGTATATTTTACATTTGAAATCAGTAAGACAGATTGTGGAAGGAAAAGGAAACAAAATGGACGATGGCAGTCGCCTGCCCCTTGAGGAGGGGCATGTAAAGAAAAAATCAGGGATATTTGATAAACTGACACATATTTTTCATGGGAAGCAACAGGATGCAGTGACCGAGAAAGAAATCATTTCCATGGTGGATGAGGCACATGAGAAAGGCGTCCTTCACAAGGATGAAGCTGAAATGATCCAGAATATTTTTGCTTTCGAGGATAAGGAAGTGGGTGCGGTCATGACGCATCGGAGCCATGTGGCAGCGTTTGCGCTGGATGATCTGCTCAAAGATGTTGTGGAACATATGATGGAGGAAGGTAATTCCCGTTATCCTGTCTGCGGAGAGGATATGGATGATATCCGGGGACTGATCCATTATAAGGATGCGCTGAAATTCTTTACACAGAATTCATGGGCGAAGTTCAAACCATT
>OLPQ01001228.1_pt1 | contig 19048 bp, 14 predicted proteins | sample 1672451 | NCBI WGS metagenome assembly OLPQ01 (sample SAMEA3136687, study PRJEB25190) | human gut metagenome | biome: human gut; feature: human-associated habitat; material: faeces | place: Austria | collected 2013
GCGCTCGACATGGAGCGCGCGATCGAGGCGTCCCTGGAGGAGAACTGCCCCGCGCTGCTGGCGATGTACGGGTGCGGGCCCGTGAGCGCGGCCAAGCTCGCGGTCGCGGCCGGGGACAACCCGGGCAGGCTGCGCTCCGAGGCGTCGTTCGCGGCGATATGCGGGGCCTGCCCCATCCCCGCCTCGAGCGGCAAGACCGTGAGGCACAGGCTCAACAGGGGCGGCGACCGGCAGGCGAACAGCGCGCTGCACGAGATCGCGAGGCAGAGGGTCATGCGCGACCCCGAGACCGCCGAGTACGCCGAGAGGGCCAGGGGGCGGGGAAAGAGCGACAGGGAGGTCATGAGGTGCCTCAAGCGCTACGTGGCCAGGGAGGCGTACCGGGCGCTGATGCACCCGCACGAGATCAGGAGGCCGGCGGACGCCTCGGAGCTCGTGGCGGCCAGGCGCACGGCGAGGGTCAGCCAGGTGCGGGCGGCCTCGATACTCGGCACCAGCGAGAAGTACATCTCGATGCTGGAGAGGGGCCAAAGGGACCTGAAGCCAATAAGGAGGGCCTACGAGGCGTGGGTCGAGGCGGGGCTCCCGCTCGATTGGGACAGGCAGGCGTTCGAGGCCGAGCGCAAATTTGATTCTAAAAAACACCTTGCCAAATAGGAGCGTCAGGACGAAAGAACCCCCGCCGCACGTAGTGTGAACTGCCTCCCATTTCTTGGACATGAGAAATGGGAGGCTTTTTATGCGTGTCGACTTGAGGGTGAAGCACGACATCGTGGCCAGGAAGGCGGCGATCGGGCTCTTCGAGCGAGGCCACGGCTCCGAGTCGGCGGCGAAGGCGCTGTCGGTCCCGCGCGACACCGTGAGACAATGGCTCTACGTATACCGGTCGTTCGGAAGCGAGGTGCTGCTATCCATGGACGGCAAGCAGGCCAGGTACACATACGAGCAGAAGGTCGCCGCAGCCTCCGCCGTGGTCGACGGCGGCATGACGAAGGCCGAGGCGATGGCGGCGTTCGGCATAATGTCGATGTCGCCGCTCAAGAGATGGTGCGCGCTCTACCGCCGGGGCGGCGCGGAGGCCCTGCGCCCGAGGCCCAAGGGCCGGCCGAGCGGTTCCAAGGCGAGGCCGCGGACCCGCGAGGAGGAGCTCGAGGAGCGCTGCCGAAGGCTCGAGACCGAGGTGGCCTACCTAAAAAAATTGCGTGCCCTGGTCGAGAGGGACGGGCTCTGACCAGGGCGAAGGTCGAGGCCGTGAGGGTCCTGCGCGAAGAGGGGCACGGGCTGGGGCGCCTGCTGGAGTGCGCCGGCATGGCCCGGTCCAGCTACTACTACGCGCTGTCGCACCCGAAGGCTCCCACCAGGCCCGAGCTCTGGGAGGCCGCCGCCGAGATATTCTCGCGCACCGCCAACGGGTGCGGCCACAGGCAGATCGCCATGTGCCTGCGCGCCGAGCGGGGCGTGCGCATAGCCGACAAGACGGCGCTCAAGATGATGCACGAGATGGGCATCAGCTGCGGGATCCGCCGCGAGACCGATTACCACAGGTACAACTCCTACAGGGGCAAGGTCGGAAAGACCTTCGAAAACGTCATCGGCAGGGACTTCGAAGCCGACGGGCCCTGGCAGAAGATGGGCACCGACGTCACCGAGTTCAAGCAGCCCTGGGGCAAGGCCTACTTCGCGCCGGTCTACGACTTCGGCAGCAAGGAGATCGTCGCCTGGTCCACGTCGCTGCACCCCAACATGGCTCAGCAGCACGAGCTGCTCGACCAGCTCGTGTCCAAGAAGCCCAAGGGCTCCAGGCCGGTCCTGCACTCGGACATGGGCTGGCAGTACCAGCAGGCCGGTTGGTGCAGGCGGTTGGAGGAGGCCGGCGTGGTGCAGAGCATGTCCCGGAAGGGCAACTGCATCGACAACGGCGCGACGGAGCAGGTGTTCGGCCACATCAAGGACGAGTTCTTCCGCGGAAGGACGTGGCCGGACTTCGAGTCCTTCAAGGCGGACCTCGACGACTTCGTGGTCCATTGGAACACGAGGAGGCGCCAGGTTAAACTGAAGGGACTGACCCCGGAGGAGTTCCGGAGACAGTCCCTTGCGGCGTAGTTCTTATTTAAGCCGTCCAAGTTTTGGGGTGCAGTTCAAATTAGCTGCCCCGGCCTCGTCGGTGGGGGAGGGTCTGCTCCGCTATAATCGCCTAGGACATTAAATGGAAACGGGACGGGAGCCATACATGCGCCAGGGTTTCGACAACGCGAAGTATATCGAGCTGCAGGCTGCTCACATTAAGGAGCGCATCTCGCAGTTTGGCGGCAAGCTGTATTTGGAGTTTGGCGGCAAGCTGTTCGATGACTATCATGCGAGCCGCGTGCTGCCGGGTTTTGAACCGGACAGCAAGTTCCGCATGCTCAAGAGCATTGCCGACGACGTCGAGGTCATCATCGCAATCAATGCGAACCATATCGAGAAGAACAAGGCCCGTGGCGACTTGGGCATTACCTATGACGAGGACGTCCTGCGTCTGGTCGATCTGTTCCGCGGGAACGGATTTGCCGTTGCCGCCGTGGTCATCACGCAGTATGCCGGTCAGCCCGCTGCCGACGTCTTCCGCAATCGTCTAAACGCGCTCGGCATTCCCGCCAAGCTGCACTATCCCATCGAGGGCTATCCGCACGATGTCGACCTGATCGTTTCTGATGAAGGCTACGGCAAGAACGAGTTTGTCGAGACCACGCGTCCGCTCGTTGTCGTGACGGCGCCCGGCCCTGGCTCGGGTAAGCTCGCCACCTGCCTGTCGCAGCTGTATCACAAGCATGGCACCGCTGCCGGCTATGCCAAGTTCGAGACCTTCCCGGTCTGGAATCTCCCCCTCACGCATCCGGTGAACATTGCCTATGAGGCTGCCACGGCAGACCTCGATGACGCCAACATCATCGACTCGTTCCACCTTGAGGCATATAACAAGACCACGGTCAACTACAACCGAGACGTCGAGGCGTTCCCGGTTGTTCGCGCCCTGATGGAAAAGATCTTGGGCGAGAGCCCCTATCAGAGCCCCACGGACATGGGGGTCAATATGGTCGGTTTTGCCATTACCGATGACGATGCCTGCCGAGATGCCTCCAAGATGGAGATCGTGCGCCGCTATTTTGCCGCGGTTGAAAGCGTGCGCCGTACTGGCGTGGGCGATGAGCAGGTCGACCGTCTCAAGCTCATTATGAAAAAAGCCGGCATCGACAAGAACTATTCGCCGGCACGCTCGGCTGCTCTCACCAGGGAGCAACTGACGGGTGGTCCCGTGGGCGCCATGGTGATGCCGGACGGTTCGGTAGTGACCGGAAAGACCTCAACGCGTCTGGGTGCCGCGAGCTCGCTCATCATGAACGCGCTTAAGCATGTTTCGGGCGTCGATCTTGAGCTCGAGGTCATCAGCGATGAGGCGATTGAGCCTATCAGCAAGCTCAAGACGCATTTCCTTGGCAGCAAAAACCCGCGTCTCCACACCGACGAGACGCTCATGGCGCTCTCTATCACCTCGGCCACGAGCGAGACAGCCACTCGTGTTCTTTCGGGTCTTGAGCAGCTGCGCGGCTGCGACGCCTTCTTTAGCGTGATTATCTCGCCTACGGACGAGACGGTGCTGCGCAAGCTGGGCATTAACGTGTGCTGTGAGCCCAAGTTTGAGCGCCGCGGTTTCTTCCATCGCTAAGATTGAGATGAGACGCCGCATCGGAGTGCGCACCCGATGCGGCGCTTAAGCGTTTTTAGGGCTTAATTTGCCGAAATTTAGGCCGCTTACCTGCCCAAAAGCGATTTGTGTCGTATACAATTACCTCAGTGGATACATCCTTTGCGGGGCCACCCATGATGGATGTTACCGGCTATCGTGGGATGCGCCGGTCGTGCGCGGTGCTTTTGATGCTCGTGCTCGGTTTGAGGAGGCTGCCATGGCGGGCAAGGGTCGTGCGAGTGTCAACGATATGAAGCGTGTCGAGGTGCTGGTGCTGATGGAGATCGCTCGGCAATCTAAGGGAAACGGTGTGCCGTACGGTTTCTCGCGCAAGACACTCTCCGAGTGCGTAGGGGTTTCGCCGTATCGTGCCCGCGCTGCAATCGACCGTTTGGATTCTGATGGCCTTATCGAGGTCGTTTCTCGTTATAACGATGATGGCGGCCAGCTTGCAAACGGCATATGCCTGACCGATCGAGGCGAGTGGTACCTTAAGGGCGTTCGTGCCGGCATGCTTGTTCAGGATATGTTGAAGGATGAGACTGTCGATCGGTAACAACACGGCAGTTTTGACGAGCCTGCACCGCCCAAAGCTACTTGGGCGGTGTTTTGTTTCGAGATGGAGAAATGCGGGCATGCGGGTGAAAAATAGCGAGCGGCTTGCTTTTCGAGTATTACAATGAAGACCCGTAAGATGTGAATGGAAAACTTCTACGGGAAGCGCAGGTAATTCAATATGACCAAGCATGTATTTGTAACCGGCGGCGTAGTTTCGTCCTTGGGTAAGGGCATCACCGCGGCCTCGTTGGGCCGTCTGCTCAAGTCACGCGGCTACAAGGTGACGATGCAGAAGGCCGACCCGTATCTGAACGTCGACCCCGGCACCATGAGCCCGTTTCAGCATGGTGAGGTCTTCGTGACCGAGGATGGCTACGAGTCCGACCTGGACCTGGGCCATTATGAGCGCTTTATTGACGAGAATCTTACCCGTGATTCCAACTTTACGACCGGCGCTATCTACAAGAGCCTGATTGCCCGCGAGCGTCGCGGTGACTTTTTAGGCGGCACCGTTCAGGTGATTCCGCACGTCACCAACGCCATTAAGGATAAGTTCCGCCGCATCGAGGAGCAGACCGGTTCCGACGTGGTCATCACCGAGCTGGGCGGCACGATTGGCGATATCGAGTCGCAGCCGTTCGTGGAGGCCATTCGCCAGTACCGTAAAGAGGCCGGCCCCGAGAACGTCTGCTACATCCACGTGTCGCTCGTTCCCTATATCGCCGCCGCGCACGAGGTCAAGACCAAGCCCACGCAGCATTCGGTCAAGGAGCTTCGCAGCTTTGGCATTCAGCCCGACATCATTGTGCTGCGTTCTGATCACCATATCGACGATGCCATCCGTGGCAAGATTGCAAGCTTCTGCGACGTCGATACCGACTGTGTCTTTACCAACGAAGATTGCGCGAGTATTTACGACGTGCCGCAGCTGCTCGCCGAGCAGGACTTTGACCTGCGCATTTGCGAGCGCCTGGGCTTGGACCCGCGCGAGCGCGACATGAGCGAGTGGAACGAGTTCCTGCGCAAACAGAATCATGCCAACCACCATGCCGACAAGGTCAAGATCGCCGTTGTGGGCAAGTACACCCAGCTCCCCGATGCCTACCTGTCGGTTATCGAGGCCCTGCATCATGCAGGCGTTTTCTATGATCGTCATGTGGACGTGCAGCTGGTCGACGGCGAGAGCCTCGACGAGCAGAACGTCTCCGAGGTGCTGGGCGACGCATCGGGCATTTTGGTGCCCGGCGGCTTTGGCAAGCGTGCCCTGGAGGGCAAGATTCTTGCTGCCGAGTTTGCTCGCGAGCATAAGATCCCGTATCTGGGCATTTGTCTGGGCATGCAGGTCGCCGTGTGCGAGTTTGCCCGCAACGTGGCCGGCCTTGCCGGTGCTAGCTCCTCCGAGTTCGATCCGGACGGTCCGTTTAGCGTAATTGACCTGATGAGCTCGCAGGAGGACGTGACCGAGAAGGGCGGCACCATGCGCCTGGGCGCCTATCCGTGCAAGCTCGCCGCCGATACCCTTGCGCGCGAGGCCTATGGCGAGGAGCTTGTCTATGAGCGCCACCGTCATCGCTTTGAGTTCAACAATGCCTTCCGCGACCAGCTCGAGGACGCGGGTTTGGTTATCTCGGGTCTTTCGCCTGACGAGCGTCTGGTCGAGATGGTCGAGCTGCCACGTGACGTGCATCCGTGGTATGTGGCCACCCAGGCCCACCCCGAGTTTAAGAGCCGTCCGACCAAGCCGCAGCCTCTGTTCCGCGAGTTCGTGCGCGCCTCGATTGGCCAGCACGAGGGTGTCGATCGCCTGCAGGTGACGCCCATGAACCTCGCGACGGACTAAGGGTGCCAGCGAACGAAAGACATACCGAAGATACTCCCTCGTTGCTCGATACGGTGACGGGGGAGTATCTTGATTACCTTGCGGTCGAGCGAGGCTTGGCGCGCAATACGATCGCGGCATATCGTCGTGACTTGACGACTTATTGTTCCTACCTGCAGCGGGCCGGTGTTGAGTCCTTTGAAGGCGTGAACCGTCAGATAATAGAGGGTTTTGTCGGTGATCGGCGCGACGGGGGTTACTCCGATGCCTCGGTGGAGCGTGCAGTTGCGGCCGTGAAAGGTCTGCATGCCTTTTTGGTTCGCGATGGGATCGTCGCCCAAAACCCGACGGCTGCACTGCGCCTGCCCAAAAAGGCGGAGCGCCTTCCGGAGTATCTCTCGGTAGGGGATGTCTCGGCGCTCCTCGACCAAGATTTCCCGGAAGGGGAGATGGGTTTGCGGGACCATGCCATTTTGGAAGTGCTCTATGGATGTGGCCTGCGCGTGAGCGAGTTGGTGGGGCTCGATGTGGGCGACGTTCATTTTGACGACGGTTTTGTGCTGGTGCGCGGCAAGGGCTCGAAGGAGCGGCTTGCCCCACTCGTGGGAAGTGCCGCACGGGCTATGGCTCAATATATTGCTGATGGGCGTCGGCGCCTGGCCGCTCATGCCCGCGGGTCAAAGACACCGGCAGTCTTTTTAAATAAGAACGGTGGTCGCCTGTCGCGTCAGAGTGTTCACGCCATATGCGAGCGATACGGGCGTCAGGTGGGATTGGTGGGACTTCATCCTCATACCTTGCGTCACTCCTTTGCGACCCATATGCTTGCGGGCGGTGCCGACCTGCGCGTGCTACAGGAGATTTTGGGACATGCCGACATTTCGACCACACAGGTCTACACGCATGTCGACCGTACGCAGCTGACCGAGGTCTACCTGGCGGCTCATCCGTTGGCGCATCGCTAGCGACTCTTTGACCTGCATATTTACAACTAATGGGGGACGGACCCCAGGTTGTCGTGACGCGGCTTTGCGCGCGTATCGGCAATCTGGGGTCCGTCCCATCTTTTGTCTTGCGCCGATGCGCCGGTGGGTCGCGCGTGACGTTGGTGGGGAAGTTTGGGGGGCGATGTGAACGGCGCGTAAAGGGACACAAAATTCGCCTCAAGGTCAACTTGAAGGTTGAGGTTGAAAGCCGGGCTGCTACAGATGGCATCCCGGCTTTGCTGTAAACACTACATATTGTGTTTTCGAACATATGAACGAGGGTGTTTTACAGCATATAGAGGGTGGAGTGGTGGGGTGTTGTGGGGGAAGGTGTGGGGAAAGATGTTGAAAAATGGGGCACTTCCCCATATTATTAATGACGTCGACAGGCGGGGTGGTTCCCCGCGTACGTGCCATCTGAGTAACCGAGGGGAGGGCGCACATGGGAATGACGGGTGCATACGAGCGCAATCTCGATGCAAAAGGTCGTCTGTCCCTGCCTGCACCCCTTCGCGAGGAGCTTGGAGAGCATGTTCGCGTGTTCAAAGCCCTGGATGTCGATGCTCTGTACGTGTTCTCTGCCGAGGCCTTCGATAAGTGGGTCGAAGGACTCTTCGCGGGTCGTGAGGGCCACGAGGGTTTTAACCCGCGTGACATCAACGACCAGAAACTCATGAGGGCGATCAACAAGCGCACCACCTCGATGGATGTGGACAGCGCCGGTATCGGTCTTTCTGAGTCTCTCCGCAAGCAGGCGAACCTCGACCGCGAGGTCACGGTTGTGGGCAACTACGACCACCTCGAGGTTTGGGACCGTGCTACGGCCGATGAGGACGATGACGATGAGGCTCTGCTGGACCTCTTCTTCTCGTAAGGGCAAGGCATGAGTAACGGATGGAGCGTGGGATCTTGACACAAGAATATCGGCATGAACCTGTCATGCTCGGCGAAGTGCTTGAGTCGCTGCAGCTAAAGAGCGGATCTGTCGTCTGCGATTGCACCCTTGGCGGTGCCGGTCATTCGGTAAAGATGGCCGCGCAGGTGGGGGAGACGGGTCTTTTGCTTGGCGTCGATCAGGACGACATGGCCCTCGAGGCCGCTGGTACCCGTCTGGACCGCGAGGTCCCCGGCGTCCCGCATCAGCTGCTGAAGGGCAACTTTGGCGACTTGGACGAGCTGCTTTGCTCGGCCGAGGTGCCCGGGGTCGATGGCTTCCTGTTCGACTTGGGCGTTTCGTCACCGCAACTCGATATCCCTGGCAGGGGCTTTTCGTATAACGAAGATGCCCCATTGGACATGCGGATGGATCCGGGTAACAACACCCTAAACGCAGCTGAGGTCATCAACACCTATAACGAACACGACCTCGCCCGGATTCTACGCGTCTATGGTGAAGAGAAGTTCGCCTCGCAGATCGCACGCGAGATCGTGCGTCGACGCGAGTCCGAACCGATTGAAACCACCGGTCAGTTTGTCGAGATCATCAAGGCTGGCATTCCGGCTGCCGCTCGTCGGCATGGCGGACACCCGGCCAAGAAAAGTTTCCAGGCCATTTGCATCGAGGTCAATCATGAACTCGATGTGCTCGAGAGAGGACTTGACGCCGCCACCAGGTGGCTCAACCCGGGCGGACGCATCTGCGTTATCTCGTATCACTCGCTCGAGGACCGTATCGTAAAGAACCACTTTAAGGAGATGAGCCAGGGGTGCACGTGTCCGCCGGAGATTCCGGTGTGCGTGTGCGGCAACGTGCCGATACTCAAGGTCATCACCCGCAAACCCTTGGTTGCCCAACCCGATGAGGTTGCGCGCAACCCTCGGGCGAGATCAGCCAAAATCCGCGTGGCGGAGCGCTTGTAGCGTTACGCGCGCGATATTGGACCTCCCGCTCGCACCATAAACGAAGCTTAAACACACTACCAACGTACTCGGGATGGGAGGCGGCATATCATGGGCTACAACACCTCAAACGCAGCACTCGCCTATGATATGAACGCCATGCCCGCCTACCGCGAGGCACCGCAGGCGCCCGCTGCTCCTCGTGAGCAGCGCACACCGCGCTTTGATGTCTACACGGGCGCGGGCCGTCAGGCAAACCAGGCGGTAAGCCCGGTTTTCATGAGCGTTCTTAAAACGTTTTGCATCATTGCGGCTATCTTCATGACGATTGGCGTCGCCCGCGTGGCGCTTGCAAGCGTTACGGCCCAGGTGCTCAACAGCAACGCCGAGCTTACCAACACGCTCGAGAAGGCGACCGATGAGAGCTCCGACCTTGAGGTCATGCACTCTGTTTATGGTGCCGATACACGCATTCGCGATCTTGCGGGCGCTTATGGCATGGTGGAGCCCAGCGAGAGCGTTACACTTGATTTTTCGCAGGATGCAGCCGCGGGCGCTAGCTCGGCTGCGGCTGTCCAGTAATAAGACGGTAGCTGAGTATGACAAATGATTATCGCCGCGGTCCAGACGGGAGTCGCGGGCAGGGACGTCCCTCTTCGCGGGGACGTTCTGGTTATCAAGGATCGGGTCGGTCATCTTACAACTTGGGGTCGAATCGTGGCAACGACCCAACGTCGCGCCTTCGCGGCTCGGATGACCCTCAAGTACGCAATAGCAGATCGAATAGACGATCTTCGACCGAATGGCTTACGGGGACGCCATTGCCTCGCCGTAATGTCGTCATGGGTTGTATCGGTTTGGGCCTGGCTGCGGGCGCCATCCGCCTTGCCGACTACCAGATCGTAAATGCCGATGAGTTACGCGGGCGCGCCGATGCTCGACGCCTGCTTGCGGAGACGCTTTACGCCAAACGCGGCACGATCTACGACCGAAACGGCAACGTGCTGACGTCGTCGGTCGAGTGCAGCAATGTCGCCGTGAATCCACAGCTGATCGAGGATGTCGACAAAACGGTATCGGCCTTGGTTAAGGCGACTGGAATCGATAAGAAGACTTGCCGCAAGCTGGTTCAGTCCGATGGCACCTGGGGGTATATCAAGCGCCAGGGGGACGAGGACGATGCCGCGGCATTGAAGAAGAAAAATCTGCCCGGCGTGCTCTTTGAGCAGGCGATGAAGCGGGTGTATCCATACGGCAATCTGGCTTCGCAGGTTCTAGGCGTGGTGAACGTTGACAACGTGGGCCTAACGGGACTTGAAAAGCAATATGACAAATTGCTGACCGGAACAAACGGCACGCTGGTACGAGAGCGTGCGAGGGACGATAGCTATATTGCGGGTGGCGCCTATAAAAAGGTCTCCGCCATCGATGGCGTTGACATCGTGACGACGCTGGATGTCAATATCCAGCGTGCAGCAGAGGACGCTCTGGCGGAGGCGGTTGAGAAGACCAAAGCCAAGAACGGTTCGGCTTTGGTGACAGACCCTACTACCGGCGAGATTCTGGCCGCCTGTTCGTATCCGACCTACGACCCGACCAATTTGGAGAACGCCAAGACCGAGGATATGAACTTGCGCTTGGTCACCGATGCGTATGAACCCGGTTCGGTCTTTAAGACGCTCGTTGCAGGTGCGGGTTTCGACTTGGGCGTCGTGCGCTCGAGTACGACGTTTGAGGTGCCGGCGAGCATTAAGGTCGGCGACGATACCGTCACCGATGCCGATAAGCGTGACTACGCCATGACCATGGATGTGCGCGAGATGATGCGCCGCTCATCCAATGTTGGCTTTGTATTGGTCGGGCATAAGATCGGCGCGGACGATTTTGCCGCGTACGTGGACAAATGGGGCGTTGGACACAGTTCGGGCATCGATTTTCCCGGCGAGAGCCTTGGCATTGTCAAGGAGCGTGACCAGTATGACGGTGCCACGCTGGGCTCGATGAGTTTTGGCCAAGCGCTGTCTGTCTCGCCGATCGAGATTGCGCGCGCCGTGGGCGGCATTGCCAACGACGGCGTGATGATGACGCCGCACTTTTATAAATCCAGCAAAGGCGAGGAGAAGGACTGGGGTGAGGGCGAGCAGGCGATTTCTGAGGATGCCGCCGCCCAGGTGACATCGTGCATGCAGACGGTCGTTTCCGAGGGCACGGGTGTCGGGGGCGCCGTCGATGGTTACGACGTGGCGGGTAAGACCGGTACGGCCGAGCGCGCCGATGAAAAAGGCGGCTACCTCAAAGCGAGCTATATGTCGTCCTTTATGGGGTTTGCCCCGGCGCAAGCACCCAAGGTTTTGTGCTATATCACGCTCGACGGAACGCCGAGCGGTTCGGATGCCGCCGCCGTGCCGTTCCAGGTCATTATGGCTAACGCGCTCGATGTGTTGGGTATCCCACGCACCAAGTAGGGGGTTACAATCCTGAAAAGGGCTGTCGATTAATCTGGAGGGTGTTCACATGCCCTGCACCACGCATGCGTGGCGCTGGGATACAATACGCCGATAGCATTATTAGGTTTACAGGGGAGCTGCAATGATAGAGATCGCCGTCAACAACCTCGCGGCCGCAACAGGGGCCCGGACCGTGACGGGAGAAGCCGATCGGGTATGCCGTGGGTGCGTTATCGACTCGCGCCAGGTTGAGGAAGGCACGATTTTTGTTGCCTTTCCGGGTGAAAAAGTCGACGGCAACGACTTTGCTTCCCGCGCCATCGAATCGGGCGCCGGCGCTGTTGTGATGACGCGCGAGCCCAACGCCGAGCTCGTATCGCTGGCTCAGCGTAAGGGCTGCGCCATCCTACACACCGATGATCCCGAGGAATTTTTGCTGCGCCTGGCACATGCCTATCGCACGCAGCTTGGCTGCCTCGTGGTTGGCATTACCGGCTCTATCGGTAAGACGACGACCAAGGATGTCCTTGCGGCAGTGCTTGCCAAGCGCTATCGCGTTTGGGCCACCAAGGGTAATTTCAACAATCTGATCGGTATGCCGCTCACGGTTTTGGCCGCTCCTGCCGACACCGAGGTGCTGGTTCTCGAGATGGGTATGAACCATTTTCACGAGATAGAGCGCCTTTCTCGGTCCGCCAATCCCAACCTTGCCATCGTGACCAAGATCGGCACCTCTCATATTGGAATCCTGGGCAGTCGCGAGAATATCGCCCGCGCTAAATCCGAGATTGTTGGGGGCATGTGTGCCGCCGACGACCTTCTCCCGTTGCTGGTTTTGGGCAGCGAAGACGACTTCACCCCGTTCATTCGTGAGACGTTTGCCGAGCCCGCGGGTATCGACGTGATGCTGGCGGGTGTTTCGGATGTTGATGAGGTTTGCGCCCGCGGTATTCACATTGATGACGAGGGCCGCCCGGTCTTTACGCTTGACTTTGGCATGGGTGAGTCCGTTGACACCATGCTCGCCATTCCCGGCGTCCAGTCCGTTCCCAATGCCGTTAAGGCCGCCGCAGTTGCCTATCGTTTGGGTGTGACCCCCGAGCAGATCGATGCTGCCTTTAGGGGTATCGCGATTACCGGTCATCGTCAGGAGATCAAACACGCCAAGAGCGGTGCCCGCATTATCGACGACTCGTATAACGCCAGCGCCGAATCCATGGCTGCTGGCCTTGACCTGCTGTGCTCGCTTTCGTGTTCCGGCTCTCGAATGGCGATTCTGGGCGAGATGGGCGAAATGGGCGACGAGGCCCCCCGCATGCATGAGCTGGTGGGCGCCTATGCCGCGGCTAAGAAGCTCGATATGCTGGCGTGCGTGGGTGGTGAGCTGGCCGCTCGTATGGCCGAAGCCGCGCGCATGATGCGCATGGACGAGGACCGCATCCAGGTGTTCTCCGATTATCAGCAGGTGCTCGACCGTATGGCCGGCGCACTTGAGAAACATGACGTTGTGCTGGTCAAGGGCTCTCGCTTTGTCGAGCTCGACCGCTTTGTGGAAGGTGTGTGCTAGCCCATGTTCGGGAACCCCGCGTATCCTACATACCAGGCCTTTTTGGGACTTGGCATCGCCGCCGCCATTGCGCTGCTGCTCATGCCGTGGTGGATCAAGCTTCTTAAGGTCGAGGGCATCGGCCAGCAGGTCCGCGCCGATGGACCCAAACGCCACCTGATTAAGCAGGGCACGCCCACCATGGGCGGCGTTGTCATTCTCGTAGCCGTTTCGCTGACGTGCCTTTTGATGGGCAAGCTCACCACCGAGCTTGTGCTCGTGCTGCTTGCCACGCTTGCAACCGGCGTTCTGGGCCTTATCGACGATTTGACCTCTGTCACGCACGGTCGTTCGCTCGGCCTGACGCCCCACGCCAAGATGATCGGTCTCACCATCATCTGCGTCACGTTTACCGTGCTTGCCGTCAGCTGGTGCGGCGTTGCCCCCGAGATTCGTTTTCCCGGCGGTCTGACGATTGACCTCGGTATCTTCTCGACCACCATTGGTGGCCTTACCTTTCCGTGGCTCTATATCGTCTTTTGCTGGCTGATGATCGCCGGTCTTTCTAATGCCGTGAACCTGACCGATGGCCTGGACGGCCTTGCCGGTGGCACCTCCATGATTGCCATGCTTGCCATGGCTGCCATGGCGTTTTTGCACGGTGACGTAAACCTGTCTATCTTCTGTACCGCATGTGCTGGTGCTTGCCTGGGCTTCCTTTGGTTCAACTGCTATCCGGCGAGCATCTTTATGGGTGATACCGGCTCTCTTGCCTTGGGTGCAGCCTTTGCCTGCACGTCCATTATGACCAACACCGAGGTCGTCTCGCTCATCATCGGCGGCCTGTTTATCGTCGAGACCCTGTCGGTCATGATTCAGGTCGTCTACTTCCACTTTACGCATAAGCGCGTCTTCCTTATGGCGCCCATTCATCATCATTTCGAGAAGAAGGGATGGGCCGAGACTAAGGTCGTCATCCGTTTTTGGATTGTCGCTGCCGCTTTTGGCGCTCTGGGCCTTGCCCTGTTTTTCCAGTTGGGATAGTGGTTTTTCATGCCTCTTGCAGATTCCTTTAGCCTGCTCGTCTTGGGCCAGGGTAAGTCCGGTCTAGATGTCGCTCGCTGGGCGCTTGCGCACCCCGAGCGCGTGAGTACCGTTACCGTGTACGGTGGCGGCACGTCCGAGCCCAATGATGCCACGCGCTCGCTCGAGGCGCGCGGGGTATCGTTTGTCTACGGAACCGAGCAGGTCGAGGGCGCGTTTGATGTATGCGTAACGTGTCCGGGCATCTCGGAGTTCTCGGCATTCTTTAAGGCTGGCCGCGATCACGCTGCCCAGATCATGGGTGAGCCCGAGTTTGCCTACCGCCTGTCTCCCAAAAATTGGATCGCCATTACGGGCACCAACGGCAAGACAACCACCACGTCGCTGACCGACTACCTGCTTAAGGCAGCGGGCGAGGCGAGCGTTGCTGTCGGTAATATCGGTGAGCCTCCGGTGAACGAAATCGACGACCGCGCGCATAACGAGTGGTTTGTAGCTGAGCTTTCGAGCTATCAGATCGCAACGACCCAGGAGCTTCACCCCCGTGTGGCGGTGCTGCTCAACATTACCCCCGACCATCTGGGCTGGCACAAGAGCCATAAGAACTATGCGCTCGCCAAGATTAAGCTCTTCGAGAATATGGTCGATGATGACCTTGTGGTTATCGACGTCGAGGATGCCGGTATCCATGAATTCGATGAGTATGTCTACACGCCGGGTCGTCGCATCTGCAAGGTCGCCTTTGACGAGCCTGCGGGTGAGGACGCCGCATTTGTGCGCGATGGCAAGATGGTCATTCGCCTGAAGGGCGTCGAGATTCCGCTCATTGCCACGTCCGAGCTCAAAATCTCCGGACATCACAATGTCATCAATGCCCTGTGCGCTGCCACGGCCGCCCTGGCCGTCGGTGCCGATGCCGACGGTGTGTGTCGCGGCCTGGCCTCATTCCAGCCGCTGGAGCACCGCGTTGAGCCCTGTGGCGAGATCGATGGCGTGCGCTACGTCAACGATTCCAAGGCAACGAACACCGATGCGGTCGAAAAGGCCCTGACGGCGTTTCCCGACGACGACGTGATCTTGCTGCTCGGTGGTCACGATAAGGGCACGCCACTCGAGTCCTTCGCCCGCGTTGTCATGGACAACGTGCGATCGGTCGTCTGCTTTGGCGATGCGCGCGAGCGCTTTACCGCCGCTATGGACGAGGCCGATGTCGATGGTGACGTTGATATCGCTCAGGCTGACGACCTGCGCGACGCCGTCGACGTTGCCCGTTCGCTGTCGAGCCGAGGCGACGTGATCCTGCTTTCTCCCGCCTGTTCTTCGTTCGATGAGTTCTCGGGCTACGAGGAGCGCGGCCGCGTGTTTAAGGACTACGTGGCCCAGCTTGCCGCCGCAGCGAAATCGCAAATGGAATAGGGGCCGCCGGTGAGAGAGGAGAGCCCCCGACAAGGTATGAGGAGGCCCGACTCGGACCGTGCTTCCTCGCAGCGCAGTACGCCGCGTTCCGGTCGCGGCGGGCAGACGCTCAGCGAACGCTATATTGCCGGCGTCCCCGCCCGCATCATGCGCCCTCGTTTGATATTCATGGCGTGCCTGTTTACTTTAGTGTGCTTTGGTCTGCTGATGGTGTACTCGGCGTCATCGGTCGAGGCATTGCACGAGAACGGCTCGGCGACGTTTTTCCTGGTTCGACAGGCTACCTTTGCCGGGGTTGGCGTGCTTGCCATGGTTGCGATCGTTCGCGTCTTGCCGGACAGCTGGTTTGGGGAAGATGTACTGAGGGTCTTCCTTATCGGCATGATTCTCTTGCTGTTTGCGGTATTTCTTGTCGGCAGTGGCAGCCGTGGCGCCACGCGCTGGCTCAACATCGCCGGTATTCAGTTCCAGCCGTCTGAGTTTTTAAAGCCGTTTGCCATCGCGTATTCGGCCATCATACTCGACCGTTTCTTTTCGCCCGGTGGCAACATCAACGAGTTCCTTCGTAAGATGGTCGTCTACTTGGGCATTTCGCTCTTTTTGATCTTTATCCAGCCCGATTATGGCACCGTCTTGATCATCTCGCTGACCCTCATGTGTATGGCGTTATTTGCGGGCCTAGACCCCAAGTTTATCATCGGCGTGATCATTCTCGTCATTGTCATGAGTGTGTTTGCGCTTGTTGCGGAGCCGTACCGCATGGTGCGTGTTCAGGTTGCCCTGAACCCTTGGGCCGACGAGTATGGCGATGGCTATCAGGCAACGCTTGCCATCATGGCGTTTGCTTCGGGCGGCTTGTTCGGCCGTGGCATCGGTAACTCCACCATGAAGTATTCGTATCTGCCCGAGGCACATAACGACTATATTCTGGCCATTATCGGCGAGGAGGTCGGTTTTGTCGGGACCGCGCTGCTCTTCCTGGTCTTTGCGATGCTGATTTACTCAGCGTTTCGCATTGCCGAGCAGGCTGCGGACCGTCGCGGAGCGCTCATGGCATCGGGTTCCGCAGTCATTCTCGCGGTACAGTTTTTGATCAATGCGCTGGGCATCCTCAACGTGTTTCCCATGACGGGTAAGCCGCTGCCGTTTATCAGCTACGGCGGTTCTTCGATTATCGTATCGCTTATGCTTGCGGGGCTGATCTTGCGCGTCTCGCACGAGAGCGCCCGTCTTGATGAGTACGACCGTCGCCGCGAGAGCTTTGCCGTTATGGACGAGAGCACCGCCGGCGTGCCCCATGTGCGCGGCGATCGCCCTTCGCGCAACGGTTTTACCGTCTTGGATGGCTCTGCGTCCGAGCCGGCGGCTCGTCCGCGCCCGCGAACGGCTCCGCAGGGGCGTCCCCAACGCCCGAACCCCCGAAGCTCGGGCGGCGGATATAATCGAATCAATTTGAATTCGGACCCATCGGTGCGTCTGCGCACCGACGATCAGGGACCGCGCGTACGAAGGGATTTTCATGACCGATAAGATGACCGTTGCTATCGCAGCCGGCGGCACGGCGGGACATATCAACCCTGCGCTTGCCTTGGCTGAGGAGTTGCGCGACCGCGGACATCATGTTGTGTTCGTGGGCCAGTCGCACAAGCTCGAGGGTCGTTTGGTTCCCGAGGCCGGGTTCGATTTTGTACCTATCACGGTCACGGGCTTCGACCGCTCCCGTCCTTGGACCGCGCTGAGCTCGCTGTGGCGCGTCAATAAGGCCAAGCGCTCGCTCGCCAGCCATTTCTCAAAGGTTGGCAAGCCCGATGCTGCCATCGGTTTTGGTGCCTACGTCGAGGTCCCGCTGCTGGGCTGGTGCAAGGATGCGGGCGTTCCGTATCTGCTGCACGAGCAGAACTCTGTTCCGGGCCTGGCCAATAAGATGATGAGTTCCCATGCCGCCCGCGTGTGTATCTCGGTGCCGGCTGCGCGCTCTGTCTTTGAGCGCGGGGGCGACCCCGAGCATGTGCTTATGACCGGTAATCCGGTGCGCCGCTCGGTCATCGAGGGCGATCGCGCCCGCGGCCGCGAGGCACTTGGCGTGCCCGAGGACGCTGTGCTGCTGCTCGTCTTTGGTGGTTCGCTCGGTGCTCAGCATCTCAACGAGCGCGTAGCCTCGCTCAAGAGTGAGCTGCTGACCCGCGAGAATCTCTACATTTTGCATTCGACGGGTGCCGACGGCTTTGAGGACACCGAGCGTGCTTTGGCGCTGACGTCCGATGAGATGAAGCGCTATCGCGTCCAGCCCTATATTGACGACATGGGCGACATGCTAGCTGCAGCTGACCTGGTGCTCTCGCGCTCCGGCGCCTCGAGCGTGGCCGAGATTGCCGCCCTCGCCGTGCCTTCGGTGCTCGTGCCGTATCCGCATGCCACGGCCGACCATCAGACGACCAATGCGCGTTATCTGGTCGATGCCGGTGCCGGCGTGCTTTGTGCCGATGCCGATATCGATGCTCCTGCGTTTGCCGAGGAGCTGCTGCATCTGGTCGATGACGCTGCAGCTCGCGATGCCATGCGTCAGGCGGCGCGCGGGTTGGCTCAGGACCGCGCCGCCGCACTTTTGGCCGATGCGGTAGAGGGTTTGCGTTAGTTAGACGGGATATCGAGCTTGCGCTCGCGCGGATGCGGTAGGTGCGGTACAGTTAACGGGTTACAGGCAGTGTTTACGCAAGGAGTACACGAGCACATGGCTGATTCCCAGACTGCAACCTCCGCGCCCGAGTTCAAGAGCGCCCACTTTATCGGTATCGGTGGCGCCGGCATGAGCGGCATCGCTCTCGTTTTGCACGAGCGCGGCTATGCCGTTACCGGTTCCGACCTTAAGACCTCGCGCTACATTCGTCAGCTTACCCGTGCTGGCGTGAAGGTTCATGTGGGCCACGAGGCCGCCACGATCGATGAGGTCAAGCCCGACGTGGTCGTGGTCTCTACCGCTATTCCCGAGTCCAACCCCGAGCTTGTGCGTGCTCGCGAGCTCGGTATTCCTGTGTGGCCCCGCGCCAAGATGCTCTCGGCTCTGGGCCACGGCTACACCACCATCGCTGTTGCCGGCACGCACGGCAAGACCACGACGTCCTCGATGTGTGCCACCATGCTCGACCGCATGGGTCTGGATCCCAGCTTTTTGATCGGCGGTATCGTCGAGGGTTACGATACCAACGGAAAGAACGGCTCGGGGGACTACTTTGTCGCCGAGGCCGATGAGTCCGACAGCTCGTTCCTGTTCCTGAACCCCAACGTGGTCATCGTGACCAACGTCGAGGCCGACCATCTCGACCACTACTCGGGCATCGAGGAGATCGAGGCCACCTTTGCCAAGTTTATGGGCCTGGTTGGAGAGAGCGGTACCGTTATCGTTTGCGGTGAGGACCCGCATCTGGTCGAACTTGCCAAGTCGACGGGTCGCCACGTGCTTTCCTATGGCTTTGCCGAAACCAACGACGTCGTCTGCGTGCATCCGGATGTCAAGGGCATTCAGAGCGACTTTATCGTTCGCTTTGAGGATGGGACCGAGCATGCTGTCGAGATTAAGAGCAACCCCGGTCGCCACAACATGCTCAACGCCACGGCAGTGCTAACCGTCGCCCATGTCCTGGGTCTCGACGTCGATGCCGCAGCCGA
>OLPQ01001231.1_pt1 | contig 19004 bp, 20 predicted proteins | sample 1672451 | NCBI WGS metagenome assembly OLPQ01 (sample SAMEA3136687, study PRJEB25190) | human gut metagenome | biome: human gut; feature: human-associated habitat; material: faeces | place: Austria | collected 2013
ACCATGTCTCTCAACTCAAGCCTCAACCAAAATGCGCAACAAACCGGGCGTTATCGGTTCCGACATGAAGAGCGTATGTGGAGCGGATCATCATCGATATCCCCCCCTACCCTCCCGTGTTTGGGTTCGTCCAGGATCAGGGGCACGGCGCTCTCATCCAACGGGTTCGTCATCGCGGCCTCCCTTATTCGCGATTGTTTGGAGAATGCCCGCCAGACAGCCGATTTCGCCGGGGCTCAACCGGATCCGGCGGATCGTGCCGCCGTCATCGGTGGACAGCACCCACGTGCGGACGCCGTGTCGGCCGTTTCCGGGAATCCAGCTCAGGCTCACATGCCCGCAGGAGGCACCGGTGACCATGTCGCACCGTCGTTCGATCTCCACGTCCGTTCCCCTCGTCGCCTTCAACGCATGCCTCCCAGGATCAGCGGCACCGCGGCCCACCGGTGGAACATGCGGCCCGGCGCGGCCGCGCAGTACGCATGATCGGGATGCAGCACGGTCACGCCCTTCGCAGTCATCGCCTCCAATGTGACGGGCCTGTCGTCGATGAGCACGTCCGGCGTGAGCAGCGTCTTGTCGCCGTTGTAGTAGCCGTCGAACTGGAAGCCGTTGCGGTGCAGCCAGCGTTGGCTTTCGCCGCGCCAGTCATCCGCGCGGCTGGTCGCCATGATGATGTTCCAGCCCGCATCGTGCAGCTGGTTCAACGCGTCGACCGCGCCCTCATACGGCTCCTCCTTCGAGTAGAGGCCGTCGGCGACCGCGCGCGTATGCCACCACGTGAACGCCTTCGCATCCCCGCTGAACGGCCAGCCGCCGGCCAGCGTGAAATCGTAGGCCGTCGGCTCCGGGCAGGGATAATCCTCCTCGCCACGTCCGCATTCGCGGATGTAGTCGCGCAGACCGTTCGTATAGTCGGCGATCGTGTTGTCGATGTCCACCATGATTGTCTTGGCCAAAGCTATCGCCTCTCTTCAAGCTGGTCTGCCAGTTCGTCGAGCCAATCGTCGACGGCTTCGCTCTCATACCCGTAGGAGCCGCAGGGTAGGTTCAGATGCCTGACCTCATCGGCGGTAAGGCCTCCCGTATCCTCGGGGTGGGCCAGGGTGAACGAGGCGAGGCGCTGTACCAGGTCGACGGGTACCGGCATGTAGGATGCGGGAGCCGATACGAGTGGGAACATCGGGTATGCCATGCTTATAGTCCGTTCTTCGTCAGGTATTTGTTGTTGATGATCTTGAAGCACCGGTTGGAGCCAAGCTCGTTCGCCAATCCTTCGGACAACTGCTGGTCTTCGTGCAGATGCCAGACGATGCCCTCGTCCAGACGGTCTTTGGTGACGTTGCCATGCAACCCGTCTACTTTGGCGATCATGTCGTCCACGCTCCCCGTCAATGCCCACTCGTTTTCGTCGAGTTCGGGAACGGCAAGATTCGGCATGCCGGTCGGCCACTGGTCGCGGTCGATCTTGTGGCGGTCTTTCCAGACTGCGAAGACGAACGGGCGTTGGGCCGGCAGTTTCAAACGGTTTGATTGGATACCGGGGCCACATAGCTCGAACTGGACGGCCATGCCGGGCCATAGCATCTTATCCAACTGGAATCTTTTGGCGAGCTGCATGTTCGAGGACATGGAGTCAAGCTCCCAGTTGCGGGAATACACGTGGACTTGTCCTCGTTCGTCCATGCTGAGCGTGGTGCTGGTGCCATCGACCTTCACGGTCGGCACGGCTTTCAACGTCTTCAATTCATCCCAGTATTCGGTGAGCGTCTGCAGACGGGGCGCGTCCGACTTGGAGCAGGGTGCGTCGAACCGGCCGACCTGCATGCCGCCCATCGGCAGGGGCTCCTCGTATTTGAGCACGTTCGCTTCCGTGGTGATGTCCGTGCCGACAGGGGGCGTGTACCGGAACCCGAGCTCGTCCAAACGCATGATGAGGCCCTGCGAGTAGACTCCGCGCAGTTTCATGGTGCGCAGCACATGGCCGGTGATTTCCTTGGCTCCGACGATCATGGTCTTCTGACCGCGAGCCTGGAACGCCTTGTAACGCGGGTCATAGGCTGGCAGGAGACTGTCGGTCTCGAAATAGGCGACCCTGTCCCCCGGCTTCAGATGCATATCCTTGCCGACGACCACACGCCAACCCAATACGCGGGCGACTTCGACACGATCGGCTCCCTCGATGGGGTCGATGCCGGTGATTTCTTGGACGCTGACGAGTTTCCTGTTGCTCATGCCGCTACTCCCATGCTGTATTGTTTCGGCGAGATGGTGATGACCATTTCGTTTTCGTCGTCGTAGATGCTTGCCTCATACCCGTTCTCGTTGGCGATGTCTCGTGCCATGGCGAGCATTTGCTTGAAGCTGTAGTCTGCTGGTACTGGTGCCGAATACTCGTATGCGCCGTAGGTTCCATCTTTGATGCTTTTAATCTCGTACATTCTGTTCCCTGTCTCTTACTCATCGACTGCGTTGAGCTTCGTCCAGTCGCTCATAAAATCAGCGACGCTCCAACCACGGACGAGGAGAACCACCTCATTCGGGAAGTCTTCTTCGATCGCGTATCCGCTGGGTTTGAACGTGGTGATGCCATACAGGGAGCAGGCGTAACGGTCGGAAATCACTTCAGTGGGGTCTGCCAGATCCTCGCAGGAATGGATTTCCCACCGTCAAGAATCTGATCTGCCGCCTCTTTGGGAAGTTCCTCGTATTCGCATCCGTCAGGAGTGTTGCGGCGCCTGGACACGTCAAGCTGTCCTTTGCGCCACTTGTCCCAGATTTCATGGCTCAAGTGTGCGCGGAACATGTTCCTGAAGTCTTCAATGTTCATCATGATTTCACGCCTCGATGCTTTCACGGTCGATTCCAAGCGTCTTGATCGCGTTGTCGAGAGAGTCGGGGATGATGTCGCAGCCGTCGCCGCTGAGCATGTCGTAGGCTTCTTCCGTCCAGCGTGTCATCAGCTGGTCAAGCTGAGGTGCGTCCAGCTTGTCGGGGTCGATGCCATAGTCTTCGAGGGTTTGCTGGTCGAAGTAGGTGACGCCGTACTGGCCGAACGCATCACCATAACCGTAGAAATCCGGTTCCCTGACGTTCAGCCCTGTGGGCTTGTAGGTTGACAGGAATTTCAGGAAGGCGTGTGCGCCTTGCTTCTCCTCATCGGTGAGGGTGCTATGTTCGAGCGCGTTTTGCAGATAACGGGAGTATGCGATGTTCATTGGTTTTCCTCTTTCATTTTTATGTGGACATATTCAGTATAACAAGTAAAAGAGAAAAGTCAAACCACCATAGGCATACGAAAAAACTGAAGAAAGACACCAAAAAAAGAAGTGGAGCTGGCGGGAATCGAACCCGCGACCTTTTCGTTGCGAACGAAACGCTCTACCAACTGAGCCACAACCCCAATCGAGCTGCCGGTCGGATATGATCCGACGACCTGCCGCTTACAAGGCGGCTGCTCTACCAGCTGAGCTACGGCAGCATTGCCGGATTCAATTCCCTCCGGCTGGGGATCCCGCTAGAACAACGGGACGTTGCAAGTGGCCGTACCAGCGGAACCGGAGGCATCCTTCGAGACTTTCTCCTGTCCGTCGACAATCACCTTACAGGACACTTGCTGGTTGTTGTCACCCATGATGTCGCCGGTGACACTGAGCATTGTCAAGTCCTTGGCTTCATCCCCGGTGTAGGTTTTCGACCACGAACCAGAGAATTGCTGGCTGCTGGATGACCCGTTTTCCCAGATCATCGCTGTGCCGTTGCCGGTGGCGGTCGCCTGGAGTTCGATGGTTTTCTCCGCTGGTTTCGCCGGTTCCGCTGGTTTCGTCGGTTCCGTCGGTTTCTCTGATTTCTCCGGTGTTGCGGTCTGACTGGTGCTGCTTTCGGTCGAAGCGGATGTCGCCGTATCGTCGCCGGACTGGGTGGAACCGACAACTCCAAGGACAACCAGTACTACGATCAGCCAGAACCACCAACGCTTATACAGAGGCTTCTTACCCTGTTTATTATCGTGTCGGCGCGGCTGCCCTCCATCTACCGGAACCTGTGCGGGGGGGGTAGGGGGAGTTACATTATTAGGTGCAGTCATAGGAATCTCCTTAATCTCTCGGAAACCTGAAATAGGTTTCCTTCCTGCGAGCCGTCGACCGGATTCGGACCGGTGACCTGCGCATTACGAGGGCGCTGCTCTGCCAGCTGAGCTACGACGGCGGAACCGTTCCGGCATGAGGAACGGCGGATGGGCCATGCGAGCAAAGGAATGCTTGTCCTGCGACCGGTTCATGCCATCGGCCACAGACTGCTCCCATTCGGAACCCAGCGTTTCGCATGTGGCCACTGGACCCATCGTGCTTCGACGGGATTCGAACCCGCATCACCCTAAAAGGGCATCCTATCGGGTGGAAGACGAAGCCATGTTGCGGATACGATGCTGGAGAAGCGGTTCTGTCAGGCTACTGAGGTGCAGGCCTGCGCCTAGACCATCGTTCCACTCCGCCCCAATATGGCAGCGGGCGGGTGGTGGCGTTGACATCATATTCCGCAAGAATATGAGCGGAAGTGGGCGCTGCAACGGTTACGGGTCCCAGTTATGGAGAGAACCTACCGTAGCATCGTTCCCGTTCCGTCAGACGTTCGAACCGGATCGGGTGGCGTTGACGCCGTTGCTTCCGCTGGTGCTTTCGCCGGGGTTCGAACCCGGACTGGACAGTTCCTTAGACTGTTGCCTCTACCGGTTGGGCTACGAAAGCATGTGCGGATACCACCCTTGCGAGGTCGCAATATCCGCACAGTCCACAATCGATCCGGCCACTCGTGCCGGATCCTTGCACTCATGCTTGCGGTGGACGCGCATACTACGGCATGAGGCATGACGAGGATCACGGGCTATGACGCCCATGCTCCACCGAGACCGTTTCCACATCCTGTGGATCGGCTGACAAGAGGCGTAATCGATTACGACTCAGGAAACCCTGTCCGCACTTGGCGGATGGGCAGATCGGATTCGCGCCGACCCCTCCGACGGGGGCTGTTCGCATCATCCTGGAATGATGGGCGCCGGCGATATCCGCGTGTCCGTCGAACAAACGGAGGCGCGGATCATCGGACACGAGTCGCATGGTCATGGCTTCCCCGCCGGGAACTCCCAACGGGCATGGAATCGTATCGAGCGGTGTACGGGAATCGAACCCGCGTAATCAGTTTGGAAGACTGAGGCACTAACCGTTGTGCTAACACCGCAAACAGGAATCCGCAGACACCGTATCAGAAAGCGGATTCCCTAGCGGACGCCACGGGATTCGAACCCGGATCTCCACCCACAGGGGGTGGCGTGCTGCCATTACACCAACGCCCCGCACGGTTGCGCGTCATGATCGTACGACCCATGCGTTTGCCTGACCGGGGATTTATCACGACGGAGGCCGGTCGGGACTCCAACGGTTCCGTTTTTACCGAGTGCGGGAACCGTCAAAATACGGCACTCGTGCATTGCGCTGGAATCGAACCAACGACCTCCCCGTTATGAGCAGGGTGATCTAACCGACTGAGCTAGCAATGCGATTATCGGATGCCGACGCTGAACGGCTTAGCCTAAGCTGAAAGGACTAAAAGCTGCAATGCCATCCATCGCTCCATCCCCATTCCCCATGGATCGAGAGAACAGGCGGTGACGTTGACGACGGTATCCTAGTGCCTCGTGTTGGGCTTGAACCAACGACCATGGAGTTATGAGCTCCGCGCTCTAACCGACTGAGCTAACAAGGCATCGTGCCCATGGCCGGAGTCGGACCGGCTGCGCCCGGTTTAGGAAACCGGCGCTCTATCCGTTGAGCTACAAGGGCGTTGCCTCGTGATGCACGAGCCGTACGAGGCGCGACGGTTTGAGAGAGAAGAGAAGAAGGGCTCCGTGCATTATGGTTGGCGGAGTCTCGTGCGTGCCCTCAACGAGAATCGGACTCGTGGCCTTCCGTTCCGGAGACGGACGCTCTATCCACTGAGCTACAAGGGCGTGGCGTCGTTTTCGCGGCTTGGGTTGACGCCTGACCTCCTGTATGTCCGGTACAACAAACGTCGAATCGAGTGTAGAGGGAAAATCAATTCGAGGTGCTGCCGCTAAGCTCCTCCTCCTGGTTTCGAACCAGGACTATGGGTTCCAAAGACCCGTGTGCTGCCGTTACACCAAGGAGGAATGTGCGCGAACGCATCGGACACGTATGCCCGACTGCGTTCCGCCATGCCGATCCAACCCGTTTTTGCTGACTGGATTCCAGGCCGTATCCCGTGGCCTGACACATTGTTGATCGGCTAGCGGATGGTGCGAGAGTCGAACTCGCCAGGGACTTCCGCCCCAACAGTCTTAGCAGGACTGCGCCTTTGCCGCACGGCCCACCATCCATGCCAGTGTTTTCAGTACGGGGCACACCGGCCAAACCTCGATAAACCGTTGTAGATGACTTTGTTTTAGCTTGTCGCTAGAGCGAAGTCATCTGCATGGCCTCGTTGCCGAGACCAGCTCCAAGTCTCACGCGACTGTCGCCGCCGCTTGGTTCACGCTTCGCCGGATGCCGCATTGTCCCGCCTTTGGGGTGGGCCTGTCTTACGCTTCCTCCACGCGCGTTTAACGTCTCCGGGGCACTCCCGGCGACTTGGATGTTGATGGCCGCGTTCACATCACGGTCGATGACAAGCCCGCACTCCTCGCAATGGTAGACGCGCTCGGACAGGGACAGCTTGGCTTTCACCGTCCCGCAGTTCGAACAGGTCTTCGAGCTTGGATACCAGCGGTCGATGACATGGAGCCTCGCGCCCTCATGGGAACGATTTCCATGCGGGGTTCGCGGAGTAGGGAGGATTCGAACCTCCGGGGCTTGCGCCCCTGCTGCTTTCGGGACAGTCGCATTCGACCGCTCTGCCACTACTCCACCGATCCGCACGAAGGAACAAACTGGTTGACGTATTCGTGTGGATCTCGTGCTCCCGGTGGGATTCGAACCCACGACCATAAGGTTAGAACTCTTCTGCTCTGTTCCGCTGAGCTACGGGAGCAAGGTGGATGCCTACTTCGGTTCAAGAAAAGCGACAACCCTTTTCCAAAGGAGTAATTCGTTTTTGGAATATTGTTGTTGCCTGGGCATCCACGTTCTCCGCCTTCTTTTCGCGCGTGGTCTGCGGATACCACCGTATTTTGCGATGTTGCGCTTACACATGGCCTTGTGCCATGCGTCGTGTTCCCGGCAGGCTTCGAACCTGCGCCGAACGCCGTTTAGGGGCGTGCCTCTGCCGGTTGGGCTACGGGAACTTGGCCGACTGTTCCTCACCACGGTCGACCTTCGTGGCTGATATCAACCTGGGCATCCCGAAAGAGAGGGGAAGAATGGGATGCCGGTCATGGGGAAGAATGGGACGGTATCATTCGGCTTGACGAATCCGTGAGTGAGTAAGGAGCCAAACAATACCGTCCTGGCACGTCGGGTGAGTCTCGACCTCACACCCACCGGTTTTGGAGACCGGTACTCTGCCGTTAAGCTACCGACGCATGTGGAGCAGGAAGCCGAAGATAGGTAGCGGAGTAGCTTCCTGTTCCGAGTGCCCTCGGCGGGGTTCGAGCCCGCAACCTCTGGTTCCGTAGACCAACGCTCTGAATCCGATTGAGCTACGAGGGCGATGGCACATTTCGTTCCTTTAACGACGTACGCCTGTGCCGGGCCGTGTTCGGCATGGTCCTCATTGATGTCGCTCCGGAGACCATAGCTGCAAAAAAGAGCGCCCTCCCCCCATCCGTCCTGAATGACAGATGGAGGGGAATCGGGAGACTGGATTGGGTTTTACCAGCAACGTCGAGGACAAACGAGATCATGTCAGATCCCCTCTGGACGTGCCGCCGGTTCGGTCGCAAACCACCCTGCCGGGCCCGGCTCATCTTATCGCCTCGTTTCCGATGCGATTGTTCGATCACTCCCTGAAAGCAGTCCATTGATCGGATGGATTGCTTCGTGCCTCCGTCTGGATTCGAACCAGCATCCACGGTGCTTCAGACCGTTGCTCTACCATTTAAGCTACAGAGGCACCGTACGACGGACTGTTATGGGATCTGGGTTATAGGCCCTTCCCTGGTCCGTCGCACTGTGTGTTTTCCTTCCCTTGTTTCGCGCGCGGCCGGAAGAAGAAGTTGCCGCAGCCTATCCGATAATAGATTGATGCGCTTATGCTCGGCGATTCACCGTGCATCGTGCCCCGACGGAATTACGATATCCGGACCCAGTGCTTAAAAGGCACCTGCTCTTCCTCTGAGCTACCGAGGCGACTGGCATGTTTTCTTCCTTGACGATGTGCGCCCATGCCGAGGCTGTTCGTCCATGTTTTCTCCGGAAGCGTCCACATGGAAAGGACGGTTACGAGTCCCATTGTTGGATCAGATCCATTGTTTTGGTTTTCCGGATGGAGCGGATGACGGGGTTCGAACCCGCGGTTTCCTGCTTGGGAAGCAGGCGTGCTGCCACTGCACCACATCCGCATTGCCGTGCTTTTTTTCGGATACGTCGCACGGCGGTGACGTGTTGTCCGCCAGCCGAAAGAGGGATGGCTGGTCTCCGAGTCGGATTGACAGGATTCGAACCTGCGACCCCATGCTCCCAAAGCACGTGCGCTACCAAACTGCGCCACAATCCGATATTTTTGACAGGACTCCGTGGCTTACCAGCTACGTACGTGCCCTATTAAACGCGATTTCCTCAGATTCTGGCACCGTCTTAAGCCAGTACCACGATGCTTTCATCTTGATTCTTTCGCGTGTTTAGACTGTCTCCACCGGTTTTCCTAACCTCCTGCGAAACCTCCCCTTCCAAGCGTGCGACCTAGGATTTGCACGCTCTTCCAGTTTTTCTTCACAGTCCTCGACTCTCCGGTTGTAAGACCTGTCAAAAACGTGGCTCCGGGTGGATTCGAACCACCAACCATGCATGCTCCGCCGTTTGAGCTACGAAGCCGGCCGGAACGCGTCGTCTCATGGCGCGTATCATTCCGGCTTTTACCGTTCGCTGTCAGACTAATGAGACTGGCCTGACAGCGGATAAAATCCGTTTGTTGTTTAGATACTGTGTGCAAACGAAAACCACAGCACGGCCTTGAAGGCGCCGCTACCTGTTAATCCGCCTGTTTGCAACCAGGCGGATAGTGGTGGCGGGAGGACTCGAACCTCCGGTGTTTCCTTGTCGCAGATTTACAGTCTGCTGCCGTCGCCGCTGGGCCACACCACCGGTGCATCGCTTCTGCCCGTCACGGTGCGATGCATACCGTGCCTGATTCATCTGTACCCGCAGACCGTGAGTCTGCACAAGCTCATGGGAGATGGATCAGGGTCGTGGAGCTGCCGAGAATCGAACTCGGGTCTAGCCTGCTGTCAGCCTTTGCTTGCTGTCACGTGCGTAGGTTTATCCCCACTTGCGTGGGGGAAGATCATCCGTGGACGGGTGCGTTCGGCGAACCCGCACGGCTTGTAGACGATGTTCATGTACTGGTCGGGCGAATCCATCGTCCGACTGTCCGACCAGTCCGATTCAAAGTTTTCCGATTCTGGCCTGTTAATCGGCAATGGGGTCAGAATCGGGTTTCACGCTACGAGGGTGAAACGGGAAGAAGAAACGGTGTTGGCGTCTATTCTTGTGGCAAGGTTGATGACGGTTGTCCTTGCCGGCCTCCGGCACGTAGCAAATGGTTTCCGGCAGGCTATCGAAAGCCTGTCAGCCCCAATGATATGGGTCGGATGGCGTGAACAACAGCTATTCAACCCATGTCTTTACTGCTGCCACCTTGCAAGGGTGGCGTATGATCCAAGGTCTTGTCCTCACGCCCATGCGGGCTAGAGTTGCCTTGGACAAGAATGTTTTTTGGTGTCTCTCTTCGGTTTTCAAGCGTCCGCATCACGTGCGTGGTGTAGTGGTTGGCTTCCTACGCAGGATGCTTCGCGACTGCCCCGGTCTTGCTCCGGGATGATCCGCTTTTGTCGGATTGCAGTCTTGAGAGAAGTCGAAGAAATGATCCGATTTGATGGATCCTTGAACCTCTTTCATTTCTATGTGGACACATTCAGTATAACAAGTATTTTAATGCTGTCAAAAAGAGAAACCCTATAAACAAGCCATAATGTTGAAATATCAACGGTTAATAACAAAAAAATATGTTTGATATACGGCGTGTCGCACCGGGAAAAACCCGGACAAGCGCCACCAAACATCGTTTTTTCGTATTCCGCTGATTACCGCTACCATAGAGAACCATGACCAACAACAGTCCGGACAACACGAAACCAGCTACCCATTCAACCGACCTCGTGCTCGACCGGGTAGCCACGATCTCAGACATCGAAAACCGTTTGCCGGACAGTAAGGAAATCTGGTACGGGCACAGCATCCTCACCAGCACCCTTTTCCCCGCCACTCCCCCGGCGGAAGGCACCGACTTCGTCAGCAAAGACAACAGTACCGTCGAATACATCCTCGAAGCCGGTATCGATAGCCTCACCAGGTCAAGGGACTTCCCCTACGGGAAATACCCTCGACTATTGATGGCGTGGATGGCAAAGCAGATTCGCTCTGCGGGAACGAGGAAAACCCCGACCGTTGACCCGTCGCAGCACACCATCACGATTCCCAGCATGTACCAGTTGTCCGAAGAGCTCGGCATACCCCGTGGAGGACAGTCATCGAAACGTTTGCAGGAACAGTTGCGCCGTCTCCTGTACTGTCATATCAGCATCAGGCAGAAAACCGGGTTTGCGGGCAACCGGGATCGGTTCGACTCCGTGAACATGCAGATGGTGAAGGCCGTCAGCTTCCTGAACGACAACAATAATCAGGATTTCAGCGGCGCCAAGTTTATTCTCACCGATGAAGTGTGGGACAGGCTCGCCCAGGAGTCGGCACCATTTGACACTCGTGCTACCAACTACCTGCTGTCCGGCAAATCCGTTCTCCCCTATGACGTGTACGTGTGGCTGACCGGAACATTCCGCAACCTGCGTCACGACCTCACATTGGATTGGGATTGGCTGCACGGACGTTTCGGCGACAGCATCAAGGAACGCCGCGTGTTCAAAGCCAAGTTCCGTGAAGCATTGAAGAAAATCCACGACGTATATCCCGCTGCGAACGTGGAAACCAACAGGGAAGGGATTGTTCTGCATCCATCCCCCACCTCAGTACCGCCCAAGGCGGAACGACGGGCATTGGACGAGGGCCGTGGCGACTGGCAGCGATAGGCCACTATCACGTTTCCTCAAGTCGACTCGGTCGCCATCAAGCTCTAGCGAGTCGGCACCTTGCAGAATGCGGATGGCATATAGGGCAACAACACGTGGCATATCGGTGCATTCTGCCGTTTTCTTCGGGACGGGTTAGCGGAGCATGTAGTGGCCTATCGATGCATTTTTGGTTGCGTGTTGGATTTTTCCGGAATCAAGAACGGCTGGTGGCCTCCCTTTCTGCGGTCGTGGCCTATCGGTGCTGTTTTCTTGTCTCTGCTGATGGACTATCGGTGTAAAGCCTCCCGAGCGGAACCATGAATGAGCGGGTTCTGCAGCTCTCGACCCCCTATAAAAGGCTTCGTGTTCCATAGCTTCGAGGAAAATAGTGGCCTATCGGTGCAAAACACGCTATCCACAGTCCCAACGCATTGTTCTCCACCAGTTTCGGCCTTGTATACTGGCCCTATTCGACACTGTTGTGGATAGTGGCCTATCGATGTAGCCAGTAGTGGCTTATCGGTGTAATCAGCCTTGGCAACAACCTTACGGCGTGGAGTATCCCTGCAATGATAGTGGACTATCGCTGCTGTTTTAGTGGCCTATCGGCGTCGTTTCCGTGGAATATCACTGCCGAACCCGTGGACTATCGGTGTAACGAACCTGCTCAAACCGCTTCTCCTATAAGGGCTGACGGGCAGTGCTTATAGTCATACTACATACGTGACATATCTTTTTATAGTGGGGAAGAAAAACGGTGTCCTAACGAAACGTTTTCCCACCGTTAGGACACCGTCCGATGTCAAGCCAGCTTCCGATACGAGTCGAAGAGAACCTTCAATCTTGCATTGTCATCGTCTTTAAGCCATTTGTCCGCTCCGAATGCGACATCCACGATCTTGTCCAACTCCTCGTGAGCCCGTCTCAAATCCACTGGCATGTATTTCGGATCATACAGGGTCTTCAGGCTGCTGGTCGGGTGAGCATCTCGAGCTTTCAACACAATTTGCCCGGCGTCGACCAGCTGTTGCTGGGTCTTGTCATCGAAGGCAGGAACAGGAAAATTGTTCCAAACGACCGTACTGGAAAACCGGCATCCCTCCAGTAACCTGCCTCCCACCGTTTCCTGCCAAACCGTGAACATGGAGGATTCTATGATGGCGAAGTTGAGACCATCTGAATCAGGCATGACGAAACAAGCATCAGTAACTATGACGTTGTTCATCCAGTCAACAGTCATATACTCTCGATCAAGAAAATGCCTTGGTATCACGAGTAGGTTCGAATCAGTCGGATACTCGGTCATCCGGAAGAGCCAAGGGGTATGCCGGAGCTTGTATGCGTCGCCTGATTTCTTTGACTGTTCTCTGAACAATCTCACTGAATTGACCCGTTCTCGCAGGAACTTGGATTTTTCGATTTCGTCCGGTTCCACGTCGACAAGCCATAGACACCACCTGTCCTTGCCTTTGATGAGTTCGTCGGCGCCGACGCATTTGCGTACGTATTTCGCGGCGATCGGGTCGTTCATGGCCTGCTCGTATTCGGCTTGGGTTTTCAACATCAGTCCTCCGCCGTCCGCGGGCTTCAACCCACTGACGGCGGAGGACTGTGAGCCCAGTGGTTTCATGCGTTTGCTGATGAAGATATCCGGGCCGGGAATCAGATACGGGTTGATATGAGGCACGGTTTCAACCTGATCCAGCTTATACAAGGTGGCGTTGCCGTGAGCCATGCGGGTGAACCCGGTGACGATCACGGAGACTCCGGCGACGATCCGGGATTGGGCGTCCCATTTGAAGCTGGTGCGGGCGAACTTGATATGCCATCCGTCATCGATCAACGGTTTGAACAATGCTGCGACCGGCTGGCCTTGGCAGATGCTGTTCGTGGATACGAACGCGAATTCGGCGCCTGGTTTCACGCAATATTGGGAGGCTTTGCGGAACCAGCCGGTCACATAGTCCAGGTATCCGTCGTATTGGTCGGCCCAGACGAGTCGCATGTCCTCGCGTTGTTCGTCGGTTTTCTGCGATTGTCCGATGAACGGCGGGTTGCCCATCACGTAATCGCATTCCATGCCGGGCAGGAGCGTGTTCCAGTCGAGTCTAAGCGCATTTGTTTCGAGAATGTGCGCGGTGTCCGTGAACGGGAGTCGCGGCACGCCGCTGATGATGCTACTGGTGTCGTCGAGCATCTGCTGTTCAGCGATCCACAATGCGGTTCGTGCCACGGCGCAGGCGAAACCGTTGATTTCGATTCCGTAGAAATGGTCGATGGACACTTGGATGTTGTTGACGGTGTCGCCCATGTCGAGTTGCAGCTGGCTGGCGGGCAGCGTGTTCCTCATATCGACGAGGTCTTTGATGATCCGGTTCTCCATGCGTCGTAGTTCGAGGAACGTTTCGGTCAGGAAGTTTCCGGAACCACAGGCGGGATCAAGGAATCTGAGACTGCCGATGTGCGTCTGCAATGCCGTCAATGCTTTGGTGCGTGCTCCGCCGGCGATGGGACTGTTCTCCGCATGTTCCAGTTCCGCTTTCAGATCGTTGAGGAACAACGGGTCGATGACACGGTGGATGTTACGGACGGAAGTGTAGTGCATGCCTCCCTTGCGGCGTTCGTCACGGCTCAGCGTCTCCTCCATCAAGGAACCGAAGATGACCGGGCTGATGTCACGCCAGTTGAACTTCTCACTGATCAGCAGTAGCGTGTCGCGTAGCTCTCCGGTCAACGGTGGCACGTCGATGAGCTCGTTGAACAGGCCGCCATCCACATATGGGAAGGATTTGAGCCGTGGATCGGGGTACTTCGGACGGTTTCCGGTTGAGGTGTCCAGGTAGACGAACAGGTCGTACAGGTCGGTGTGCAGCCTGTCCGGCGAACTGTGCTCCACATAATCATGGAAGGCGTTTGCCGTGAACAGGCCAGCATCCTCCGCATACAGGCAGAACACGATACGCACCGTGATCATCGCCAACGCCATGTGTTCGACCGGATCGTCAGGGTTCGGGAAGCATTTAGCCAACGCATCATGCAACTGGGCCACGTAGATGCCGGCTTTGACGCTCAGCTCTTCCTGTCGGACAACGCGAATGGTTTCCTGTGTGGATTCGCGTTGAAACAGGCGCGCCAGTTCGTTGATATGATTCGGCAGATCCGCGAGCATGAACTCGGATTGCGGTTTGCTGGCAATCCAATCCTGTTCGAGGTCGTAGATGCGGAACAGGCCGAAATTGCAGGTAATCAGTACGGTCGGCTTTTCCGATGGCGGAAGATTGTCCGCATACCGTTTCGCCTGTTGGATTGGCGTGAGCATCAGTCCTTGGCGTTTCTCCGGCTTGTCCAAGTCCACGCCCAATGATTTCTGTTCCACCAGCACACGGGCTTTGATCATGAGCACGTCGATGTACCCGTTCAATCCGGTTTTCCGTTCGAAACATACGGTTTTTGGATCATTTGTATCCGACAGTTGCAGCACGTCCTGCAACAGTTCCATCCAATAGCTTCGAGCTTCGCTTTTCTCGTTGCCACGGTTGTGCCAGTTCTGGGCGAAAAGGGTGGCACGATTCCTGAGTCCGGTGAGGGTGTTGTCCACTTGATTTTTCCTTGCGGAGTCAAGCGACGGCCATGATTCTTCTTGCTTTTGGTGATTTCGCCGGACAAAAGGAAATCCTTGAACAAGATCGTGGCCTATCGCTGTATTGTTTTTTTGAGGAACGTCGCCCCCTCTTCGGCGACGATCCACCTGTTTCTGTTGTCTACTCGGTTGTTTCGGCGGCTTCTTCGACCATCCGAATGCGTTCTCCAATCCATCGCATGACCGGTACGGCCATGCTGTTGCCTAAAGCCTTGTAACGTGGCCCATCCGGCGCGCGCTCCTTGTTGCGGTATGGGATATCGGTGTAATCGTCGGGGAATCCTTGCAAGCGTTCGCATTCTCGTGGGGTCAGGCGGCGGACGGTGAGACCTCCCTCCTCATTGTCGCCTGTTATCAGCGTTCGGGTGTTATGAGTGGACAATGTGGCGCTCATATCGTGCTGAATCAGCGCGCCTTTCCCGCCACCGGGTTTCCCACCGCGAATCTGCAACGTGACCGGTTTCATTTCCTCGGACTCATCGACTGGGTATATGAGCGGCGGATCCTTCTTAGCGTGCGAGGTCAACGTGGGAGCGAGATTTTCGCCTTCCATCGCGTTCGTCTGTCCGTCGGCCCGGCAGATGTACGTCTGCTGTTTGATGCCAGGCTGCGCGGCCAATGCGCCTGCGACTTCCAGTTCACGAACCTCGTCACGCTGATTTGAAGCGAATGCTACAACCGGATTATGGTCGGTTTTTAACGTAGGGCTTATTTCACTTATCCCTAGACTCCGGGCCTTCGCACCTTGGTTATACAGGAACGCGAGCGGCTGCACCTGCACCAATGGGACTTGGTTGCCTCCGGTTCCGGCCCGTGCGGTCAATGTCTGGCTGACATCATCATGCGCGTACCGGAGTCTGGCGTCGGTCGGATTGAAATCCAATGCGGCCACTGCGGTGCTGTTCGTCCGATCCAACGTGTTCATCACATCGTCCTGTTTGACGAGTTTCCCGTTGCTGCCGGTTTGCGCCGTCTGGCAAAGGAATACTTTATCCCGTTCGTCAACGACGACGTTTGCTCCACGGTCAACGCAGGGGGAACTATCGTATCGTGCGGTGAGAGTACCGGCAATATCATCACCGAACTGGGTGAAAACGCTTTCCTGATTTTGCCCTGACTTTTCTCTCGTGGACAACGTCGGATACACGCCGGAAGTCGGATAAACCCTCCGACTCTGGGTTTCACCGGGAGTCAAGCGGCCAGAATCATGATCTGCTTCTCCAAAGCGTTCCTGAGCCTCGTCGGTAAGGGCTTGCCTCTTCTGTCGGCTCGACTGATGATCCCACGACATGCTTTCGCGCTCAAAAAGTACTTCCGCGCAACGCATGGTTCCAAGACTTCCAACAAGGAACACACGCTCGCGTCTTTGGGCCACACCGAAAAACTGCGCACCCAATACTCGCCATGCCAGACCATACCCGAGCGCATCCATCTCTGACAGGAGCTGGCGATAAGCCTCCCCCCGCTCGCTTGTGAACGCTCCTGGGACGTTCTCCCAGACAAACCAACGTGGACGGAGTTCACGTACCGCTCGAATGTATTCGAACATGAGTCCGGAAGCTCCCGCGAGTCCTTCTCGCTTGCCTGCGACAGAGAAGGACTGACAAGGCGATCCTCCGACAACAATGTCTGCTGCTCCCACATACGGTCTCCAATCGATTTTCGTAATATCCCCGAGATTGGGAACATTCGGGTAATGGTGTTGCAGGACGGCTGATGGGAATGGGTCGATTTCGCTGAATGCTATCGGCTTCCATCCCAAGGGCTGCCATGCGACGGTGGCGGCTTCGATGCCGCTGAAGATGCTGATGTATTTCATTGGTGCAGTAGTTTTGCGAGTTGGATTTCGGCGATGGCGTCGTTAATGTATCCGCGTGTGTGGAAGTGTTTCGGGTTGAGGCAGCCGATTGACCATGTGGTTTGTCCGGTGGCGTTGTCTACGTGGCGTTGTGCTTCCATCGGTTGCCCGCAGTTGGGGCAGAACCAGTTGTTTTTCATTGGTTGTTCTTTCTGTCGGAATCTGAGTGTGATGCTGCTTGGCATAGAGCTGCGGTGAAGAAGCCAAGGGTGAAGCCCGTAAAGAGGCAGATGATGGCAATTAGCATGAGGTCTCCTGTTTCGCTAGATGGTTTTTGCGATGAGGCTGATCGAGACGATCAGCAAAACCCATAGGATCGCGATGCCGACCGTCCAACGGTTGAGGTTCTTCTCCGCGACCCCGGATGTGCCCGCGTTTGCGGTCAAGCCGCCGCCGAACATGTCGGACAATCCCCCGCCCTTGCCTTTGTGCAGAAGAATCAGCAGGGATAGCAGGACGCTCAGGACGGCGACGATGGTTTTCAAAACGATGATGAGAACGGCCATAGGGTTCCTTCGGAATAGAAGATGGCGATGAAGACGATCAGGGCTGTCAGGTATGCGACAGCCCAATGACGATAGGTGCTGCGATGCTGTGGATTATCCGTCCATACGCTCATGAGAAGAAACGTGAGCAGGGCGATACCCATCCATAGCAGCATGGCAAGGGTCACGGGATGTGTTACCGTCACCCGAACACCATGAGAGTGAGTTTGCCGAGCCCGAAATCCATGCCCGTGACCAATATCATGAGCAGGATGACGAACACGAATGCGGCAATACTCCAGGCCAACCATTCGCGGGCGGTTGGAGTCACCGTCTTACGGGTTTCATCGATTACCTGCCGAACATAGCGTCCGATGGTCAGGAAAGGATTACGGGACTGCTTAAGGGATGTTTTTTCAGTCAATGATCAGCTCCTTGGTCAGGAGCATGAGACCCAATGATCCGGCAATGACGCACAGGAACGTCAGGATGACGCACAGATAATATGCGATGTTCCAACAGCGGGCTTCCTTGATTCGATCCAGAGAAGCGGCGTTCTTCGCGCCTTGCCCGAACAGCATGCCGACATGGAGGATAAGCCATGAACTGGCATATCCTCCGGTCATAACCATTACGTATTGGAGGATCAAGATTCTCACGTTCCGGGAATGGTCTTATTGGGCGTCAACAGGGGTCGCGGGTGCTGATGCGGTGTTCTTCGCACGGATTTGAGCGAAGGCGATGGTCCTATCGTCTTCGCTCAAATCCGCCTCGTTCGGATTAGTGGCCTGGCCGGTGATGACCGGTGTTGGCGCATCCTTCGGAGCTGACTGGACTGTAGTGGCGTTAGGCTTGCGTCCGGACTGGTAGGCGTTGTCAAGCACTTTGCTTGCCTCCTCAAGACGGCCGAGAATCGCACGAACCCTTGCATCGGCCTGCTCCGCGATGTTTTGCCGTCCAGTGGCATACGAGTCGGCTTCCTTACGCAACTGTGCGGCGGACTGCTGCGCGGATTCGATGATCTGCTTCGACTTCGCTTGGGATTCCTTCACGTTCTTTTCGGCGACCTGCCGCGCGTCCACTATCGCTTTCTCCGCGGCGGACTGGCTCTGCTTGCGAATGTTTTCAGCTTCCTGCAGCGCCTTGTTCTTGATGTCGGCTGCGTTCTTTTCCGCAGCATGATAAACGGTCTGGGTGTCTTCGAGGAGTTTCCTCACATCGTCGCCCACGCTCGTGTACTTGTTCTTGAGTTTTGCTTCCAGATCGTCGTTCTGCTTTTCGAGTTCTTCGATCCGTTCGGAGAGCTTCTTGTTTTCGGCTTGCAGCTGATCGATGTCTTGGTTTGCCTGGGTGAACTGGTTGTTGACCGTATCCAGGGTTCTCTTCAGATCAGTGTTTGCTTGCGCATACTTGTTGATGGTGTCCTGGAAATTGGTTACGGCGTCATTGACTTGTTGGGGGTCGTAGCCTCGCATCTTCGTGTCGAATTCGATGATGGGCATGGTGGATTTGGGTCTCCTGGCTTCACTTTTTTCTATGTGGACAGATTCAGTATAACAGGTAAAATGCCGGGAAGTAAAAAACCATCCGGCATTTTCCTAGATTGACTTCCTCCCCACGGCTGAAGCCGGGGGATTCCTGTCGCGTATGAGACACGTTCCTCAGTGGAGGGGTCTTCCCATACGCGGAGCAGGGGTCGGCGTTTCAACGGGACTCTCCCATGAAACATTGGTTTCACGGGAAGCGTGTTCCTCCACGCCCTCGGCATCGTCCATGCCGGTTGTG
>OLPQ01001239.1_pt1 | contig 18972 bp, 14 predicted proteins | sample 1672451 | NCBI WGS metagenome assembly OLPQ01 (sample SAMEA3136687, study PRJEB25190) | human gut metagenome | biome: human gut; feature: human-associated habitat; material: faeces | place: Austria | collected 2013
GATGGGGCAAAGCCCCATATCCAAAAATGCTTAGATATTTGTTTCTTGAAATGTTTGGTTAAGCTTGACAGCCCTTTTTGTTGTGCGTTTTTTGAAACGAATCGGTTTTATCCACAAAAACCGGATGCTTTGTGGAAAAATCACGCCTCCGGCGTTTCCGTGTCGTTTTCGCGGCTGTGGATGCGCTGGGCGGATTTGAAGTGGTGCGGCAGGGTGCGGAAGCTCTTTTTGAGCTTGACCTTCTGCACAAAGCAGAGGATGACCAGCAGCGCGGTGACGAAGATCAGGATATCGGTGTGCGAGAAGCCGCGAACGGCGCACACAATGGTAATCAGGCCGCTCATCAGGGTGATGACGAGCAGCCCCAGCGTGTTCAGCTTGCGGCGGAGAATGAAGTTTTTAAAGCGCTGACGCTTGGATGGTTTCGGATTCATGCGGTGCGTTCCTCCCGGCAAAATAGCGGCCTTCCGGCTGTGACTAGTGTATTCTTTCGCCGTGAAATGAAAAACCCCTTTTCAATTTGCGTTAAAAAATCGTAATTCGATGCGGTCAAACGGGGAAAATTAGGGCGGATTTTCCACAAACCTGTGGATAAATCAGCGCGACGCGGCACGGGCGGCCATGGCGACCATCCATGCGGCGCACAGCGGCAGAACGTCCTCGTCCACCTTGAACATGCCGTGGTGATGCGCGTAGCAGCAATCCTTTTCCGGCGCAAGCATGCCGACCTGCACGAAGCAGCTCGGGGCGATGGCGCGGTAGGACGCGAAATCGTCGCCGAGCATGCAGGGGTGCTGCGGCTGAATCCTGTCGGGCGAAACCAGCTCGGCGGCACATTCGTTGGCGATGCGGCAGAGCGCCTCGTCGTTGACGACCACGCCGGCGACCTCGTTGATCTCGATTTCGGCGGTGCAGCCGTAGGCGGCGCTCACGTCGGTGATGATGCGCCGGAAGTGCTCGAGCAGGCGGCGGTGCACGTCGTCGTCAAACGCGCGCAGCGTGCCTTCCAGCACCGCGTCCTGCGCGATGATGTTGCAGCGCGTGCCCGCGTGGAAGGAGCCTACGGTGACCACCACGCTGTCCATCGGGGAGATGAAGCGGGAGACGATGGTTTGCAGGGACTGCACGACCGCCGCGCCCGCGGTGATCGCGTCCACGCAGACCTCCGGCGTCGCGCCGTGGCCGCCCTTGCCGTGGATGGTAACCTTGAACATGTCCGGCTCGGCCCAGATGCCGCCGGGCGTGGCGTGCAGCGTGCCGGTCGGATACAGGCTCCAGACGTGCAGGCCGTAGAAGGCGTCCACGTCGCTGACCAGCCCGGTGGCGATCACCTCGTCCGCGCCGTGCTCGCCCTCCTCGGCGGGCTGAAAGATGATTTTATATGTGCCGCAAAGCGCGTCGGCATGCGCTTTCAGCAGGCGGGCGACGAACACGCCGCAGGTGGTGTGCGCGTCGTGGCCGCAGCCGTGCATCAGGCCGTCTGTTTCAGATTTATAGGGCACGTCGCAAAGCTCCTGCATTTGCAGCGCGTCGGTATCAAAGCGCAGGCCGACGGTTTTGCCGGGCTTCGCGCCGCGGATGACGGCGATGGTGATGTTGTCCTTCGGGCAGAGCATGTCGATCTGATGCGCGCAGAGCTGCTCGCGAACGCGCTGATTGGTTCGGTTTTCAAAGTGGGAAGGCTCGGGATGGCGGTGGAGATCCTCGAAAAAGGCGCGCATTTCGCCTTCGAGGGCTTGGGCTTCGCTCAAAAAATTCATGGCATTCACGCTTTCTGTTTCGGTATGGAAAAATGATGAAGCAGCTTGTTGACATAAGCAAACTTGGCTTGAATCGCAAAATCAAGAAATTCAGCGATTCTTTTATTTGCGGAAAGGGCTATTCTCCCCCTTCGGGGGAGAATAGCTTTTTGTCTACAGTCTGAATGATGAAGAAAGGTTTCTCTGCCGAAACGAAAAATCCTGTTTGCCCCGGCGCTATTGCAGGATTTTTATCTCCGCGCTCACGCGGACGGGGCGGGATTCATATTGCGCCGCCCAGCCGGAGCGCTCCCACGCGGGGATATCGGGATAGCGGCGGATCTGAATCCGGCCAAAGCCGACCGCGTCGCAGGAGGCGGCCTGGAGCTTGTGCAGCACGCGGACGCAGTCCTGCGCAAGCGAGGCGGCGATTTCCTCCCCGGTGCGCTGCTGCTGTCCGGCGGAGAGGGTGAGCGTCAGGCGCAGGGCGACAAAGAGCGTGCCGTCCGGGTCGATCCGGTGCTTGACGCGGGTTTGCAGCCGGGTTTTATACTGCGCGCCGTCGATGACGGAGACACGCTTGCTGGCCTTGCCTGCCATCAGGCAGAGCAGGCTGACCTCGTTGCCGGTGAGCGTGCCGGTCATGCGCGGACCGGAAAACAGCGCCGCGCCCATGTATTCGTTCGGCGCGGGGGCGGTTCGGGGCAGATGGCCGGGCAGACGGTCGAGGTCGGATTTGCTTTGAAGCAGGAGGGTGTTTTGAAAGTCGTTCCCGGCGGCATAGACGGCTGCCGCGTCGGCCGTGCCGGATTCCATCGCGGCGATGACGGCGGAGAGGCTCGGGCTGGGCGGAATGACGTCGAGCTGTTCGTAGTGCTCAAAGAGCACCTCGAGGTATTTGGACAGGCGCAGGCCGAGCACGGCGCGCTGCCTGCGGATGAAATCGCCCGCCTGATCCGGTGTGATGACGACGACGGCCTCGCCGTTGGCGCGGTAAATCGCGCGGATCTCCTTGAGGATGGAGAGCGTGGCGTCCGTTTCGGCGAGAGTCTGGCTGACGACGATCTCTCGAAGCTGGGAGAGGTTGACCGTGCGCGGCGTGGTCGCGCCCAGCAGCCCCAGCGCGCGCAGGCAGCTCGGCGCGGTGGCGCTGAGCACGATATAGCCCGGTTCGGTCTTTTCAAGCCCGGCCTCCGCATCGGATGCGCCCTCGCCGCCCGACGCGCCCGATGCGTCGTCCTCCGTGCCGGAAAGCGCTTTGACGGTGACGGTCAGGTTGCCCTCCGGCGCGGCATCCACCGCCATGGCGATGACGAACAGCCCGCTTTCGATCTCCTGCCCGCCGGTGCAGCCGCTCAGCAGCAGGAGAAGCATGAGCAGCATCGGCCCGAATTTTTTCAAAGGACGGTCACCTCCTTGGGGATCAATCTTACTTTCGCTCCCTCTGCCTCCCTCATCGAGGGAGGTGGCACGCCGCAGGCGTGACGGAAGGAGTGCGCGTTCACCTCTTCACAAACGACCAAACGAGCAGAATCCCTTCGGGGAGCAGCAGCAGCGGCGACGCGCACAGCAGCACGTCCATGCCGAAAAACGCGGCGGCCAGCAGAAGCCCCAGCGCCCCGAGCGCGCAGAGCCACAGGCTGAGCGGCCGAATCTTGGAAAAGGCGCGCCCGAGCGCCTGCGCGGCGGCGCAGAGCGTGGAAACCGCGCCGATCAGCAGGGCGAAGAGCTGGGCGAGCGTCAGCAGCGCCTGCACCAAGCCCTCGCGCGGGCGCGCGCTGGAGAGAATCGTCATCCTCGCGCCCCAAACGTGCTGATCGCGCAGGAGCGCATAGGGGTTGCACAGGGACAGCGCGGCCAGCGTCAGCACGCCGAACAGGCCGCCGAGAACGACGCGCAGCGCGAAGAAACCGGCCTTCGGCACGGGCGCGGGCGTTTCCAGCTCCTGCGGCGGCAGAAAGAGCATCAGCGCGGGCGAACCGGCGGAAAGGCCGAGCAGCGCGGCCAGCAGCAGCGGCCGAACGCCTGCGCCGAGGAGCGGAAAAAGCCCCGCCGCCGAGGCGGAAGAGAGCGAGAACCCCGCGAACACGACCAGCGCGACAGGCAAAAGCAGCCGGAGCGCGAAGGCCACACGGCACACGCCCGTGCCGCCGGGGCGCGCGGCGAGCAGGCAGAAGCCCAGCGTCAGCATCAGGCAGGTCAGCAGATGGCCGTTTGGCAGGAGCGTCTGCTGGGCGAGCGTCGCGCCCGCGGCCAGCAGCAGCGCGCCGCAGACGAGCAGCGAAAGTGCCAGCACCGCGCAGAAGGCGCTTCCCGGCGCTTTGGAGAGTCGTCTGGGCGCGGCAAGGCCGATGACCCCGCTCAGCAGCAGCGCGGGCACAGCGGCCCAGTACGCGGCGTTGAGCGCAAGCGGCAGCAGCAGCCCCGTGCCGACGGCAAAAATCTGCGCGCCGCAGGCAATGCCTGCCGCACAGGCGCGCGCGCGGTAAGCGGCGCGGACGCGCTGCTCAATCCTTTCGTCCTGCAAAAAAAGCCCTCGCTTTCTGCCGCCACAGCGGGAAACGAATCAGCAGATCCGGGTTTCCGGGCCGCCTCGGCGTGAGCGGCGCGGTCAGCGGCGAACCGACGGAGCGCATCGCGCAGGCGGCGCAGAGCAGCGCAAGCCCCAGCAGCGCCATCAGATACAGGCCGCCGAGCGCGCCCGCCGTCAGAAACAGAAGCTGAATGATCTTCATGCCCACGCTCAGCGCGTAATTGGGGATGCAGAAGCCGCCCAGCCCGCTGGCCGCGACGACGATCAGCAGCAGCGGGCTGACGATATCCGCGCCGACGGCGCTCTGCCCCAGAATCAGGCCGGAGACGATACCCAGCGCGTTGCCCATCGCGCCCGGCGCGCGCAGGCCGGCCTCGCTGACGAGATCGAACGCCAGCGTCATCAGCAGCGCCTCCAGAAAGATCGGCGCGGGCACGCGGGAGCTGGTTTCGTAGACGCTGGCCAGCAGAATCGGCGAAATCAGCTCGGTGTGAAACCGGAGAACGGCGATGTACGCCCCCGGCAGAAACAGGTGGATCAGCATGCCGATGAACCGCACGATGCGCAGAAACGTGCCGTACTGCCAGCGCATGGAGGCGTCGTCCGGCGTGTGGAGCTGGTGCCAGAGGGTTGAGGGCGCGCCCAGCGCCAGCGGCGAGCCGTCCGTCAGCACGACAATCTGCCCCTCCGCCAGAAACGACGCGGCTCTGTCCGGCCGCTCGGTGGCGACGCATTGCGGAATCAGCGCCATGGGGTGATCCTCGATGATCTGCTCGATTTCGCCCGCCGACAGCGCGAAATCGCTTTGGCAGGCCGCCAGACGGCGGCGGACGCGCGCGAGCATGGCTTCGTCCGCCGTGCCGCGCAGATACAGCAGCGCGCATCGGGTTTTCATCGCGCCGCCGACGCTGAGGAATTCCGTCATCAGCTCCTCGCGCTGCACGATGCGCCGAAGCAGCGTGATGTTCGTGCGGATGGATTCGCCGAAACTCTCGTGCGGCCCGAGGACGACCTGCTCCGCCTCCGGCCTGCCGACGGCGCGCTTTTCAAACCCGCGCGTGTCCATTACGCAGGCACACGCGCAGCCGTCGCAGAGCAGCACGCTCTGGCCGGAGAGCGCGTCGGCAATCAGCTCGTCAAAGCGCGATTTGGTTTCCGTCGGCAGGACGGAGACGGCGTTTTCCATCAAATAGCCGACGCGCGCCTCGGGCGGAACGTCCGCCCCCGCGTCGTGCGGCAGCGCCATGCACGGCTTGAGGATGTTTTCGTCGATTTCGCGCGTATCGGTCATGCCGTCGATGGTCACCAGCGCGGAAAAAAACGCGCCGGAGCGGAAACGGCGGATGATGACGTCCGCGTTATCCGACGCGCGGAAGCGGTCGCGAAAAACCCGGACGTCGCCGGATAAATCGCCGCTGAGCGAAATGGGGTCGTCCTCCATGAAAGCGCCTCCTTCCGGGCGGAATACGCCGTTAGGATAACCGGAAACGCGGCGCGTCATGCAGGGCGGATTCATCGGACGACTTGTCAAAAATGAACGATAGGCAAACAAAAAAACAAACAATTTTGCGTGTCGGCTATGGTTTTTACAAAGAAGCTGTGTTATACTGATAGCAAGGGGACGTTTGAACCCATCAATAAGGAGGACATACCTATGCAGCTTACCGTTCGCCAGCCTTCCGCTTCGGAAGACGCCAAGCATTATACGACAGAGCGCCTGCGCGGCGAATACCTCATCGAGACCGTGTTCGCGCCGGACGACGCGATTTTGACGTATTCCCACTTTGACCGCATCATCGCCGGCGGCGTGATGCCCGTCAGCAAGAGCGTGGAGCTGGTCGGATGCAAGGAGCTGGCCTCCGATACGTTCCTTCAGCGCCGCGAGATGGGCGTCATCAACATCGGCGGCAAGGGCAAGATCGCCGTGGACGGCGTTGAGTACGATCTCAAGCAGTACGACGGCCTGTATGTCGGCATGGGCGCGAAGACGCTGAGCTTCACCAGCGACGATCCCGCCGACCCGGCCAAGTTCTACATCAACACCTGCCCCGCGCACAAGACCTATCCGACCGTCAAGATCGACATCGACAAGGCCAACAAGCGCCCGCTGGGCAGCGTGGAGACCTGCAACAAGCGCGTCATCAACCAGTACATCCATCCTGCGGTCATGCAGAGCTGCCAGCTGTGCATGGGCATGACCCAGCTCGCGCCGGGCAGCAACTGGAATTCCATGCCCTGCCACATGCACGAGCGCCGCATGGAGGTCTATTTCTACTTTGATCTCAAGGATAACAACGTCGTCTTCCACATGATGGGCGAGCCGACCGAGACCCGCCACCTGCTGATGCACAACGAGCAGGCCGTCATCTCCCCGTCCTGGTCGATTCACACCGGCGTGGGCACGAGCAACTATACCTTCATTTGGGGCATGTGCGGCGAGAATCAGGAATTTGACGACATGGACAACATCGACCCGATCGACCTGCGCTGACACGCGGGGGGGGTCAAGCCAAAAACAGCCAATCACACGGCTGCCGCCTTTTTGAAAAAAGGCGGGTCGTGCGGAAATATACAGAAGGAGGCTTCTTTCCAATGAACGAGTTTATGAAGAATTTCAGCCTGGAGGGCAAGATTGCTTTCGTCACCGGCGCGTCCTACGGCATCGGCTTCGCGATTGCCAACGCGCTGTCCGCGGCGGGCGCGACCATCGTTTTCAACGATATCAATCAGGATCTGGTCAACAAGGGTCTGGCTGCCTACGAGGAGAAGGGCATCAAGGCGCACGGCTATGTCTGCGACGTGACCGATGAGGAAGCGGTGCAGAAGACCGTCGCTCAGATTCGCGAGGAAGTCGGCGTGATCGACATTCTGGTCAACAACGCCGGCATCATCAAGCGCATCCCGATGCTCGAAATGAGCGCGGCCGATTTCCGCAAGGTGATCGACGTTGACCTCAACGCGCCGTTCATCGTCTCCAAGGCCTGCATTCCGGGTATGATCGAGAAGGGCCACGGCAAGATCATCAACATCTGCTCCATGATGAGCGAGCTGGGCCGCGAGACGGTTTCCGCTTACGCGGCGGCGAAGGGCGGCCTGAAGATGCTGACCCGCAACATCTGCTCCGAGTACGGCGAGGCCAACATCCAGTGCAACGGCATTGGACCGGGCTACATCGAGACCCCGCAGACCGCGCCGCTGCGCGAGCGTCAGGCGGACGGCAGCCGTCATCCGTTTGACCAGTTCATCATCTCCAAGACTCCGGCCGCGCGCTGGGGCAAGACCGAGGATCTGCAGGGACCGGCGGTGTTCCTCGCTTCCGATGCGTCCAACTTCGTCAACGGCCACATCCTCTATGTGGACGGCGGCATTCTGGCTTACATCGGCAAGCAGCCCTGATCCGGACGGAAACGCGCCGTATAGGCGCGTAAGCGCATAAAAAAAAGAGCTGTCAAGCTAATAAAACAGATATTTCAAGAAAAACTAGGAGTTTTCGCCCGAAGGTTTCCAAAGAGGTTTTCGGTTGTTGCTGCCGGTGGCAGAAACAAACAATCGAAAACGAAAGCCCTTTGGTGGGGCAATGGGGCAAAGCCCCATATTCTGAAAATGCTTAGTTGTTTGATTCTTGAAAAATCTGGATTGAGCTTGACAGCTCCTTTTTTTCAAACGACGTCTACAAAACGGAATAAGGCGGGGCGGCAGATTACGGCGCGCTCCGCCTGAAAAGGGCGCGCCCAAGCGCGGCTTTCGCCCATCCGAGACATTGGGCGATCCCCAGCGGCAGCGCCAGCCCGCAGAGCAGATACAGCGCGTTCCATTCCGAGCGGCCGCTCGGCGCATACATGTAGTTGGCCACGGTGCGGAAAGCGCGGACGCTGAAATCCGCCGCGCCCAGCCCCAGCGCGTTGAGCACAAGGAAGAAGCAATCGAGCGCGAAGAAGCCCATGTAGTGATGCATCATAATATCGAACGTGTTTCGGCTGATGGCCAGCGCGAACCGGCTCTTGACGATATGCGGCGCGAGCAGGCGGGAAATCCGCAGATAGAACGCAATTGCCAACGCCGCGCCCGCATACACGCCGAATGCGCCGCAGCCGAAATACGAGCAGTTGGAGAGCAGATACGCGAGGCTCTCGTACCGGGTGGAGAGCAGCACGCGCAGCACCACGAGGCAGAGCAGATACGGCACGGTGGGCAGGCTGTCGCGCTTTTCCAGCACGCGGCGATAGAGTTGGCCGCCCGCAAGCCCCGGCAGGAGAATCATCGGGCGCAGCAGCCAGAGGGGGAGGGCGGCCTGCCGCCCCGCGAAGCAGAGCTGCACCGCCGCGCAGCCGGGAATCAGGCAGAGCAGGAAGGTCATCACCTCGTTTTCGTGCCACAGCCGGGACAGCCGCCGGATCAGCGCGTAGGCGACCTGCGCGCAGAAGAGCGGAAAGATGAACCACGCGCCGAGGTTCCAGACGAAGTGCTCGCCGTCTGTGATCGGCGCGAGCAGCAGGGTGTAGGGCGAAAGCGGCGCGCCCAGCTCAAACCCGCCGAAACGGCGCAAAAGCGCCGCGCCCACGCCGTAAACGGCATTCCAGAGATACAGCGGCACGAGCAGCTTTTTCGCACGGTGCGCCAAATCCGAGCATGCGCCGCCGTACAATTTGAAGAAGTAGCCGGAGCCGAAAGCGAACATCATCAGGTGGAAGGAGTAATAGCGAAACAGGCCGTTCATCTCGAACAGATGGCCGTTTGTCGTGTGTCCATCCACCACAAAGACGATGGCGAGCAGATAAAACACACGCATTGTGTGGTTTTCAGATTTATTCTGCACCGATAAAACCCCCCTGATATTCAGAATCTGTGAAAAATTAATCGGACGAAAACCCGTATGGAATGATTATATCATGTTTTGCCGCCGGGTCAATGCATCTTTGGCGGGGACTGGCGAAAGGAACGGGGGACGCGGGCTGGCTTGTCGTCGGAAAACAAGGCGGAAAACGGCAAAAAAGCGAAAACAGCACCGCATTTGGAAAAAAACATGCATTTTGTCCGTAGACGATTTTCATAAAAAATGTATACTTATAACACATCATCAAGATAGTGAACAAACATTCCGATGGAGGTGCCGTTATGGTTAAGTTTGGTGAACGGATGAAGGCTGCCCGTACAGCCAAACACATGAGTCAGCAGGCTCTGGCGGATATCATCGGCAAGAGCCTCAACACCGTGGGGCTTTATGAGCGCGGTCTGCGTCAGCCGAGTCTGGAAACGCTGTGCCTTCTGGCGGATACGCTGGAGGTTTCCAGCGACTATCTCCTCGCGCGCACGGACGTCAAGCGCACGGCGACGTTTTCCGGCGTTTCCGAAAGCGATCTGGCGGCGCGCGTGGCCAGAATCGAGAATCATCTGGGTCTGAATTGAACAAGGAGCGCCCTTCCTTCCGAAGGGCGGAAAGGCGCTTGCGGCGGGCTTAGCCCGCTTTTTTTTGATGTGCCGCCGTACCCGTCATAGGGATGCGCCCGCGCGATTGATTGCTTAGACGGAAAATAACCGAATCAAGGAGCTCCCTCTTCGAGGGCGTGGAGCTTGTCGCCCGCGGTGCGGGAGGCAGGCAAGCGGAACGCCGAAGGTCTGGCACGGCGCAGCCGTGACTGAGGGAGTTAGGCAGGCGCACAATGCTCACTTCGCTTTTTTGCAGAAATGATGAAAGAATCTTTGTAAAATTGGTGAAGTCGTTGACTTATTCCCACGCAATCTGTAAAATAGAGACAGTTACAGCATGCGAAAGGAAAGCCGGTCTATGAAAATTCTGTTTGTTTCAAGCGAATGTGCCCCCTTCAGCAAATCCGGCGGTCTGGCGGATGTGGCGTTTTCCCTCCCCCCGGCCCTTCAAAAAACGGGCGACGACATGGCCATCGTCATCCCGATGTATCGCGTTACGCAGGAAAACTGCGGCAATCAGTTTGAATTGGTCAAGACCTGTTCCGTCACGCTCGGCCAGCGCAGCCTCGCCTGCTCGCTGTACCGCGGTGCGCTGAACGGCGTGCCGGTGTACGCCATCGGTAACGAGCATCTCTTCCACCGGCCGCGCCTGTACGGCTATGGCGACGATTCGCTGCGGTTCGCGTTCTTCTGCCGCGCGGTGATCGACCTGCTGCCGGAATTTGGCGCGCTGCCCGATATTCTGCATTGCAACGACTGGGAAACGGCGCTGGCGATTCTCTATCTCAAAAACGACGCGGTGCTGCGGCCGGAGCTTTCCCGGATCAAGACGGTGTATACCATTCACAACATCGCCTATCAGGGGCAGTTCGGCAAGAGCGAAATGGAATCGATCTTCGCCCTGCCGTCCGGCTGGTATCACGGCGGCCTGAGCTATGAGTTTGAGGGGCGGCAGGATATCAACCTGATGAAGGGCGCGATGCTGATGGCGGACGCGGTGACGACCGTTTCCCCGACCTACGCGCGCGAACTGCATTATCCCTACTTTGCCCACGGCCTGCAGGGCGTGGTTGATCTGGTGGATCACAAGCTCTACGGCATCCTCAACGGCATCGACGTGGCGCATTACAACCCGGAGAGCGACCCGCTCGTGCCGTATCACTTCACTGTCGAGGATCGAACCGGCAAGGCGCGCTGCAAGCGCGAGATCCAGCGCCTGTTCGGGCTGAATCAGGAGAGCGAGTGGCCGCTGCTGGCCAGTGTCGCGCGGCTGGTTGAGCAAAAGGGCATCGAGCTGATCCGCGAGATTCTGCCGCAGCTGATGGATATGGGCGTTCAGCTCATCGTGTTCGGCCAGGGCGACCCGAAGTATATCGAATATTTCAACTGGGCGAAGGCGCAGTGGCCGGGGCAGCTCGGTTTCTCCAGCGATTACAACGAGCCGACGGCCAGCGCTGTGTTCGCGGGCGCGGATATGTACCTGATGCCCTCGCGGTTTGAGCCGTGCGGCCTGTCGCAGATGATGGCCATGCGCTACGGCACCGTGCCGATCGTTCACGAGACGGGCGGCCTCAAGGACTCCGTGCGCGCCTATAAGGATTTTGACGGCATCGGCGACGGCTTCGCGTTTTCGGATTATCAGGCGAAGGATTTGTATTTGGCTATTTCGGAGGCCGTCAAGCTCTATTTCGGAGACGAGGCGATGTTTGACCGCCTGCGCGTGCGCTGCATGAAGAAGGATTTCTCGTGGGACAAGAGCGCCGAGCGCTATAACCGCATGTATGAGGATATCTGCGGCGGCGCTGGCGCGGGCGAGCCGATTCCCTTTGAGGAGGCCTTTGACCAGCTTCGCCACTGCTACATGGAAAACGAGCGCACCAACCGCGTCCGGCACGAGAGCGGCTACCAGCGCGTGGTGCAAATCACCATCATCGGGCGCGGCGCGGGCACGTTCACCATCCGCTTCAATGAAAACGGCATGCAGGTCGAGCCGACCTCCGCGAACGACGCGGAAGCCTACGTGCATTGCAGCTTTGACAATCTGCTGGCCATGGCGCGCGGCTTTGTGACCGTCGATAAGCTCTATTTGAGCGGCCAGCTCCGGCTCAGCGGCAACCTGTCCAAGGGCTTTGAAATTCGGTATCTGCTGTCGCCGGCCAAGCAAAGGGCATAAATTCCGATAACGGGCGCGATGCGCGCCTACTTAACTCCCTCAGTCACGGCTGCGCCGTGCCAGACCTTCGGCGTTCCGCTTGCCTGTCTCCCGCACAGCGGGCGGCAAGCTCCACGCCCTCAAGGAGGGAGCTCATTTATCAGGTTATTTTCCATCTAAGCAATAAGTTGAGTTGTACCCGTAGGGGCGCGCATTGCGCGCCTACTTAACTCCCTCAGTCACGGCTGCGCCGTGCCAGCTCCCTCGAAGAGGGAGCTCAATTATTGGATAGAACGAAATGTGTAAAACAGTCAGCCCTCCGTATGCGGCGAAGCATACGGAGGGCTGATTTGGTTTATTCACATGTGGAAGACGGCGTAAAGCCGCCCGCTCAAACGCCCAGCAGCCGGACGCGCTTCATCCCCGCGATGCTTTTCACGGCCTGCATCAGCGCTTCGCGCTTTTCAGACGGCGCTTCATCCAGATCCACGACGGAGACGGCGATGTTTCCGCGCGAACGGTTGACCAGGTCGGAGATGTTCAGGCCGAACCCCGCGACGGCGGAGGTGATCGAGCCGAGGACGTTCGGCACGTTTTCGTGGATGCAGAACAGGCGCGGCTTGCTGACCGGCGCGACGTCCACGGCGGGCAGGTTCACGCTGTTGCGGATGATGCCCGATTCGAGGAAATCCCGCGTCTGCGCGGCGGCCATGACGGCGCAGTTCTCCTCGCTCTCCGGCGTGGACGCGCCCAGATGCGGGGTGCAGATCACGCCCTTTGCGCCCAGCAGCGCGTCGGAGGGGAAATCTGTGACGTAGGCGGCGACGCGGCCATCCGCCAGCGCTTCGAGCAGCGCGGCCTCGTCAACCAACACGCCGCGCGCGTAATTTATGATGCGCACGCCCTTTTTGCACAGCGACAGCGCCCGGCGGCCGATCATGCCGCGGGTCTTATCGGTCATCGGCACGTGCACGGTGATGAAATCGCAGGCGGCGAACAGCTCGTCGAGCGAATTTTCGTGCCGGACGCTCTGCGCGAGCTTCCACGCATGCTCGACGGAGATCATCGGGTCGTAACCGACGACGTTCATGCCCAGCGCGACGGCCGCGTTGGCAACCAGCACGCCGATGGCGCCCAAGCCGATGACGCCGAGCGTTTTGCCGCGCAGCTCCGGGCCGACAAACGCCTTTTTGCCCTTTTCGACGGCTTTTTCAATGCCGTCGCCCTGCCCCTTCAGGCCGCGCGCCCACTCGACGCCGCCGACGATGTCGCGGCAGGAGAGCAGCATGGCCGCCAGCACCATTTCGCAGACGGCGTTGGCGTTCGCGCCCGGCGTGTTGAACACGCAGACGCCCGCCTGCGTGCATGCGTCGATGGGGATGTTGTTCGTGCCCGCGCCCGCGCGCGCAATGCTCAGCACGGAGGGCGCAAGCGGCATGTCGTGCATGGAGGCCGAACGGACGAGAATCGCATCCGGCTGCCCGGCGCTGTCGCTGACGTGATAGTGTTCGCCGAGCTGGGTGTAAATCGCGGGGGAAATCGCGTTCAGCGTTTGAATCTGATAGTTCATGGCTTAATTCTCCGTCTCAAATTGCTTCATAAAATCGACGAGCTTTTGCACGCCCTCGACGGGCATGGCGTTGTAGATGCTGGCGCGCATGCCGCCGACGATGCGGTGCCCCTTGAGGTTCACTAGCCCCTGCGCGGCGGCCTCCTTGACGAATTTCGCGTCCAGCGCCGCGTCGCCGGTGACGAAGGTGACGTTCATGCGGCTGCGGTCACGCTTCTGCGCCGTGCCGGTGAAGAGCTTGCTCTCGTCCAGATAATCGTACAGCAGCTTGGCTTTTTCGATGTTGCGCGCTTCCAGCGCCGCGACGCCGCCCTGCGCCTTGATCCACTTGAAGGTCAGCCCCGCGACGTAGATGCCGAAGCAGTTCGGCGTGTTCAGCATGCTGTCCGCTGCGGCGAGCTTGGCAAAATCCATGACCTTCGGCGTGATCGGCAGCGCGCGGCCGAGTAGATCCTCGCGCACGATCAGGATGACCACGCCCGCAGGCGCGACGTTTTTTTGCGCGCCCGCGTAGATCACGCCGAATTTGCGCACATCGTAGACCTCGCTGAGGATGTTGGAGGACATGTCCGCGACCAGCGGCACGTCGCCCGTGTCGGGAATGTGATCCCAGCGCGTGCCGTAAATCGTGTTGTTGGTCGTGATGTGGACGTATTTCGCATCCGGGGAGAGCGTATAATCCGGAATATGGGTGTAATTTTCCGCGCGGGAGGAACCGGCGACGTTGACCGCGCCGTATTTCTGCGCCTCGACCAGCGCGTTGTGCGCGAAGTTGCCGGAATCGACGTAATCGGCATGGCCGCCGTCCATCAGGTTCATGGCGACGGCCGCGAACATGGCGGTCGCGCCGCCCTGCGGGAAGATCACCTTGTAGTGATCCGGAATGGCCATGACCTCGCGCAGGTCGGCGACGGTCTGGTTGAAGATATCCAGATACATTTTAGATCGGTGGCTCATCTCCATCACGGACATGCCGGTACTGCCGTAACACAGCAGCTCCCTTTGAATCTGCTCGAGCACGGGCAGCGGCAGCATGGACGGGCCGGGCGCGAAGTTGAACACACGTTCCATAAGACAAGCCTCCTACAAAATCAATTCGCTTTTCGGTTTTCAAATCGTCAAGGGGAAACCCTGATCCTTTATCGCGGAAAAGCGTTTGAATCATCTTATCACGTTAAAAAGCAAAAAGCAAGAAAAAGGGGACGATTTTCGCCCGGAATTGACAGATGATCTATCTATTCCTGTTTTTCGGGGAATTTCGCCCGCGGAAAAAGAAGCGGGTGAACGTTCGCAATCGGTTGCATCCGTTTCATTTTTCCATTATAATCAAATCATCCAATCTTTGTCTTATTTTTCGTTTGGCTAAGGAGGATGTCTATGTTGACCGATATTGAAATCGCCCAGTCCTGCGAGATGCAGCCCATCGGAAAAATTGCCGAAAAGCTCAACATTCCCGAGGAAATGCTCGAACCTTACGGCCGCTACAAGGCGAAGGTCGATCACATCGCGCTGAAGGATCTCCCGCAGAAGGGCAGGCTGGTGCTCGTCACCGCCATCAACCCGACGCCCGCCGGAGAGGGTAAGACCACCGTTTCCATCGGTCTGGCCGACGCGCTGCGGCTGGAGGGCTATAACGCCTGCCTCGCGCTGCGCGAGCCGTCCCTCGGCCCGGTGTTCGGCGTGAAGGGCGGCGCGGCCGGCGGCGGCTATGCGCAGGTCGTTCCGATGGAGGATATCAACCTGCATTTCACCGGCGACATGCACGCCATCACCGCGGCGAACAACCTGATCGCCGCCATGGTGGACAACAGCATCCAGCAGGGCAACCCCTGCCGGATCGACCCGCGCCGCGTGACGTGGAAGCGCTGCATGGATATGAACGACCGGCAGCTCCGCAGCGTCATCGACGGCCTCGGCGGCAAGCCCAACGGCACGCCGCGCGAGGACGGGTTTGACATCACCACCGCCAGCGAGATCATGGCGACGCTGTGCCTCGCGTCCTCCATCGCCGATCTCAAGGCGCGCATCGCCCGCATCGTCGTCGCCCGCACATACGACGATCAGCCCGTGACCGCCGGGGATATCCACGCGCAGGGCGCGGCGACCGCTCTGCTCAAGGACGCGCTGCGCCCGAATCTCGTGCAGACGCTGATCGGCACGCCCGCGTTCGTGCACGGCGGCCCGTTCGCCAACATCGCCCACGGCTGCAACACCGTGATCGCGACCCAGACAGCGCTCCGTCTGGCCGACGTCGTGGTGACGGAGGCGGGCTTCGGCGCGGATCTCGGCGCGGAAAAGTTTATTGACATCAAGTGCCGCATGGCGAACCTCGTGCCCAGCGCGGTGGTGCTGGTGGCGACGGTTCGCGCGCTCAAGAGCCACGGCGGTGTGGCGAAGGCCGAGCTGGGCGAGGAGAACCTCGAAGCGCTGGAGCGCGGCCTGTCGAATCTGCGCCGCCATCTGCGCAACATCCGCGAGGTCTGGGGGCTGCATCCGGTGGTCGCGCTCAACCGCTTTACGACCGATACCGACGCGGAAATCGAGCTGGTGCGCCGTGCGGCGGCGGAAACCGGCGCGAAAGTCGCGCTCTGCGAGGTTTGGGCGAAGGGCGGCGAGGGCGGCCGTGAGCTGGCCCGGCTGGTGATGGAAGAGGCAGACCAGGCCGATCCTTCCGCGTTTGCGTTCACCTATCCCGACGAGCTGCCGCTGGCGGATAAAATCCGCGCCGTCGCGACGCGCATTTACGGCGCGAAGGACGTGGCGTTCACGCCTGCCGCGACGAAAACGCTCAAGCAGCTGACCGACGAAGGCTGCGGCCATATGCCCGTGTGCATCGCGAAAACGCAGTATTCCTTCTCCGACGACCCGAAGAAGCTCGGCGCGCCGGAAGGCTTTACGCTCACCATCCGCAGCGTCAGGGTCAGCGCGGGCGCGGGGTTTGTGGTCGCGCTCTCCGGCGATATTATGACCATGCCGGGGCTGCCGAAGGTGCCCGCCGCCGTCAATATCGACGTGACCGACGACGGAAAGATCACGGGGCTGTTCTGATCAAGGCGGGGTGAACCCGCGCACCGTTTGCCGAAGGCTGTAAAATATAAAAAGATGCGGGAAGGGATGACCGACTCGCATCTTTTGTTGTCGTATGATACTAATTCTTGTTAAAATGGCTTAATCCGCGCACCATCTTTTTCGCTCTGACTTTGCCTCGTTCCGTTCAACGTACCTCCAGTACGCCTCACTTCACTTGGCTTCGTCAGAACAAAAAATCTGATGCGCTCTGTTAAGCATTTTAACTGCGAATTAGTATGAAACGGAAATGAACCGAACGCAACAAGGAACATGCCGAAAAAAGCAGGGGTTGAAAGCGGCTTCACCGCTGAATGTGAGTCTGAAAAATACTTGAGATTTGCTATAAATTCTGCTATAATACTGCCGTATATTTACGGGGAAGCGGGATTATTATCCCTAAAAATTACGGAAGGAGGGCTTGACGATGTTAAACGGAAGTGCGACACTTGTTGTCGGCTCGGCTCGGCTCGGCTCGGCTCGGCTCGGCTCGGCTCGGCTCGGCTCGGCGTATAGCACCGTTTTTTCAGCGTGTCAAGTCTTATTTCATACAATTTATAACGAACCGGTTGCCGGAGACAGGGCGTATTATGCCTTGGCTTCGGCTTTTTGCGTTTGCCGGAAAGGCGGTGGTTTGATGATGAAAGCCTTCGCTATGGCCGGTAAACATATCTTTTCCGGATAAGTCTTTCCGTATCTTCTCGGTGTGTCCGCCGCCGAAGAAAGCAAAAGCGGACAGAAAACACTTTGGAGGAATGAAAATGAAGAAAAAACTATTTGCAATCCTACTCAGCATTGTAATGGTAATTGGACTCCTGCCTGTCACAGCGCTGGCAGCGGATCCCACGGTCTATGACATCTGGGTGGACGGCGTACAGATCACATCTGAGAATAAGGATAATCTTTTCAGTGGAACAGTAAGCTATGACCCGACCACTCACACCTTGTTCTTGAACAATGCCACCCTTGACAACGACACCATGTCAGAGCACGGTATTAAAACGACTATCCCCAGTACGTTGAAGATACGGTTGACCGGGACAAATAGCATTACCCGAACCGATCCCGACGGAGGAACGGGAATATACCTCAATTACAGCAATTCTGTCGAGATTACCGGCGATGGAACACTGGTGATCAACGTTATCGGGAAAAACTACGATGGAATTAGCACAGGGGCTGACGTCAAGATTTCCGATAAAGCAAGGGTCATAATAAACTCTAAAGGCGGATTGGGCATAGCCGGAAGAATGGTCGAAATTGACGGGGCAACAGTGGATTCCACCGGCTTGTATGCCGGAATTGATGCCCATTGGCTGAAGATTATAAACGGCGCTGATGTTACGCTTAAGGCAACCCAGGACGGACGTAACGGAGCATATATCTGGAAAGATCAAGAAGGGAACGGCGGCGATATTGAACTTGCTGCATCTAAAGTTAAAGCAACAAGCTATTATCCCGCTTTGTTTGCCGCGGGCAATCTGACGGTTAACGGCGGCGAGGTAAGCTGTACCTCTACTGCGGACGGCGCAATATGGACAAAAGGCAATATTCTGATCAAAGGCGGCGCCAAAGTAACCACTGACGGTAAATACCCCATGGGCGGTAACGGTACCTTCACCGTAGAAGAAGCAGAGATTGATGCAAAGAATACGAATAAGAATAATATCCCCGCAATTTTCGATGAAAGTGTGCCTGTGATTGCCGATGGCTATCACCTGAACTATGCAAAAGCTGTAGACTCGGAAGGAACAAAAATTGACCTGCTTTCCAGCGGTACTCAGTACTTTGCACTTTATAAAAATGTTCATTTTATCACAAAGGCTGTCTATCCGGTTTCTTTCGTTGTAACGCCGGACGGTCTGACCAATGTTGTTGTTAAAGTGAATGGTCAGGAGGTTACCGGCTCTGTCAGTTTGGAAGCAGGAACTTACCCTGTTGAAGTAACAGCCGATAACTGCAAAGCATACACCGGCAATATAACGATCACCGCCGATGCGGCAACGCATACGCAGACGATTGCAATGACTTATTTACCTGCCGACTACACTAAGGTCGATGCAGCCATTGCCAAAGCAAACGCATTGAAGAAGGATGACTACAAGGATTTCTCCGGTGTGGAAACCGCTGTTAAAGCTGTTGCCCGCGGTAAGAACATCACCGAGCAGGGCGCGGTAGATGCGATGGCAAAAGCCATTGAAGACGCGATAGCGGCGCTTGAAAAAAAGCCCGATATTAAACCCGAAATGATTGATAATCTTCCTCAAACCGGCGACACAAGCAACCCCGCCTTGTGGATTGCCCTGCTGTTTGTCAGCGGCAGTGCGGCTATTGGCGCGGGCGTTGTCAGCAGAAGGAAAAAGTGCAACAGATAACTGAATATAACAAAAGATGCGAGAAGGGGTGACCAACTCGCATCTTTTGTCGTGGTTTATACTAATTCTTGTTAAAATGGCTTAATCCGCGCACCATCTTTTTCGCTCTG
>OLPQ01001251.1_pt1 | contig 18838 bp, 11 predicted proteins | sample 1672451 | NCBI WGS metagenome assembly OLPQ01 (sample SAMEA3136687, study PRJEB25190) | human gut metagenome | biome: human gut; feature: human-associated habitat; material: faeces | place: Austria | collected 2013
ACTCATTGTCGTTTTCCTCCATAAAATCATTTTTTGCTGTATTCATGGCCGGGCGGTTGTCACTATCCGGCACAAGTGTGGGTTTGCCCTGCGGCTTTTCAATGTAAGCCGTCAGGAGTTCATCAAAGCGGGATTTGCCGAGGAGCTTCTGCATGGCGGTAATGCCGAGCAGCTTTTTCTCATACGGGTCAAAGCCTGCTTTCTCGACCGCGTCAATGACGGCGGTCTCATTGCTGTATCTGCGGTTGCTGCGTCCTTCGACGAGCTTAAAACCAGTCCATTCCTTACCAGAGAGAGCTTGCTGCAGGGCGTATTCCTTAATATCGGAAGCCCAGCTAACCAGTTCATCTACCTTGCCGAGAATGACCTCGATCTCGGTATCAGTAAGCAGTGGCGGGAGCTTGAAATCATGCTGCGCGAGCTTAAGATTTGCCTCGGCTCTGGCGCGGCACTCGTTCTTAGCCTTGCAGAAGCCGCACCATTCACCGCACAGGAAGTTCCCGTCACCTGCAAAAGCCAGATCTGCAGTAGGCTTTAAGACTTCATCTGCCCAGCGATACAGGTCGTTCTTGCTGATTTCGTAGGTGCTGACGTTCTGGCGTCTCGGTTGGTAAATGGTCATAGAAACCTGATCGATGTCGTAAATGTCATCGAAAAGCTCCAAAGCACCGAGGGCATAACACTGCATCTGCGGATTCGCCTCTGCGGAGACTAAGACGCCTAAGCCGTGCTTGTAGTCGATCACTCGGAGCGTACCGTCTGCGATGATGATACAGTCGGCGGTTCCGAAGCCCTGTTCTACCCAGCGGGAGAAGTCTACACGCTGTTCGATAAGTACTACCGGGTCAGCACAGGTCTCCTTGGCGGCTTCGATCTGCTCCAGCACATATTCGGCATAGCCGCTGGTGCAGTCTTCCATCTCCTCGGAATACCACTTGAGGCTGTCGGTCGGGTCTTCTGAAGGAAGTCCCAGCGCGGTTTTCAATTTGTGCTCACCAAGCGCATGAGCATCGGTGCCTTCTGCAGCGTAGTCTGATCCTTTGTCCTCATAGGTTTCGCAGAGCCTTGCCGACGGCGGGCAGTGCAGCCACCTGTCGGAGCTGGATGCGGACAGGATTGCGTGTGCTTTAGCTGCCATTGCCGATCACCTCCGCGTCCTTCATCAGGGCTTCGTAGTTTGCCGGGGCGATCTCCGAGAGCTTTGCGGCGCCGTACTTTTTTAGCAGGGCGCGTACTTCTGCGGTATGACCGGCGCGGGACTTCTCAGCAAGGACGGCTCTTACGTCCTCCAGCTTGAGCTCATGCTTCGGTTCATTCTTGGTGGGAGCCTCCGTGGCCTGCGCTTCATCGTCATCGCCGGAAAACTGCTGGTAGAGCCAGTCGGCTACGGCATTAATAGAAGCAGCAGCGGTGCGGAGCACTTCGATGGTTTGTGCCATTTCTGCCATCTTTGACATTTTCTTTTCCTCCTTCCTCGGATTGGCTTGCGGCAAGTACCCGGAGGTTCCTTGCCAGTCTGGCGGATACGTGACTGATGGAATTCAGGAGCTTGATCTCTTCGTTTACGTTGCCGCCGGTGTCTGCGTAACTGCGGTACATCATGTTCACCTCGCTTTCTGAAGGCTGTGTTCTCTTGCCTTCACCTTCCACTGGAGATGAACTGACGATTTGAGCGGAGGATTTTATAAAAAATTTCCGACCACCATCCGAAAGAGGGACAGTGGCCGGAAAGGGTGTGGTTCGTGGTCTTGATATTACTTTTCGCCGGTAATCCTGCGCAGGTCGGTGCGATACTTCTTCATCTGATCCGCGAAGGTCTTCTGTGGGCGACCGAGTTCTCTTGCAATAGCACGGTCTGAAATGCCCTCCGGGTGATCCTTCCAAAGTTGGATGATGGTATCGGCTTCCGGGTCAAGCTCACGCAGTCTGGTAAAGAGCTGCTCCAGCAGCATGCGGTCGGCGATGACTTCTTCCATCGGCTTACTGCGGTCAGGAATATAGTCACCGAGGGTGCCGTTGCCATCAGGGAGTGGCTGATCCAGAGAAGTAATGTCACCTGCTGCGTGGTATTCGCAGCCGATACAGTCACCGTCGCACTTCCAGATGAAGCGGTAGGGACACATGCACCTGCCGTGATCCTGTTCCTTGTGGCGAATACGGTCGGCTTCCTTATAGAAAGAGTCGTGCTGTTCCTTGGTGACCGGTACTTTCTCGCCAGTGCTGCGAACGTAGATAAAATAGGTCTTCTGATTGTCATTGTTTTGCATAATGAAAGCCCTCCTTCGGCTTTTGCCGAAATGGAGAGCTCCAGACATGCAAAACCAGACCACAGGCGTGAGAGCATACCGAAGGATTACTCCATTTCGGCTGCACCTCACTTCCGGTGATCGGTACAGTATTTGATTGTCATCGGTAGTCACGTGGAACCGGAAACACCCTGCGCAGATGGCTCCCACGTGCTAAAGCAAGTATGCCATTTTTAGGGATCGGAACCTCAGACACAGGCATGTCCGTTTTTGCGGTGCTGATAGGCAGAAACGAGAAGGCCAAGATGAGCTTTATATTGAAAAACGGGCAAAAAAGCCCGGACATAGTTGTGTCCGGCAGGGAATTTTAAGAACGCACAAATAAAAAATAATATCAACAAATAACAGCAAACTCTTGAAAAATTCACATTTATGGTGTATACTAAAATAGTTGAGCTGTATTCAGATTCAAATCACGAGGTGAGAGCATGGAAGAAATCATGAATGACAAATGGATAAGCATAGATGAAGCTGCGGAATATTTAGGAATCAAAACAGTTACTCTTCGCAGCTGGATCAGAAATGGTAAAGAAGGTTTGCCTGCTCAAAAAATCGGAAAACAGTGGAAGTTTAAAATTTCCGAACTCGATGAATGGGTTAAGAGCGGTAAAAGCGCTGACTGATTCAAGGGGAAAATCGAAGAAAATCATTAGACAAGGAGCAGACAAAGATGGCTGTCAAGAAAACGCAATTATATGCATCGCTGTGGGCGAGCTGTGACAAACTTCGCGGAGGCATGGATTCCTCAGAGTATAAGGACTATATCCTGACTCTTTTGTTCATGAAGTATGTCACCGATAAATTTAAGAATAAAGGAGCCTATGAAGACATTAAGGTCTTTGATAAGGCACATGATAAAGATCCCGATCCGGAGAAACGGACGGGCTGTTCCTTTGATGACTTTATTGCTCTGAAGGGAAAGAAAAACATCGGCGAAGGTATGGATAAAATCATAGCACGCCTTGCTGACGAGAATACTGACCTGAAGGGTGTTATTGATATTGCTCATTTTAATGATGAGAAGAAGCTGGGAAGCGGTAAGGAAATGGTCGATAAGTTGACCGATCTCATATCCATCTTCCAGCGCCCGGAACTCGACTTCTCCCGGAATAAGGCTGAAGGTGATGACATCATCGGAGACGCCTACGAATATTTGATGCGAAAATTCGCTACAGAAAGCGGAAAGAGCAAGGGACAATTCTATACACCTGCAGAGGTTTCCAGAATCCTCGCCAATGTCGTGGGAATCAGCCGTTGCACGGACACCAGCGCCACGGTATGCGATCCGGCATGTGGAAGTGGCAGCCTATTAATTCGAGCCATTGATGCAGCTCCTATCCCGATCATGGGGTATGGGCAAGAAAAGGAAAGCACGACAGCTGGTCTGGCGAAGATGAATGCCGTCCTGCATCGTAAGGCCGAGATTACCATAAAGAGCGGTAACACATTCTCAAATCCGCAGTATCTTGATAAATCCGATAATTCCATACTTGAACGTTTCGATTACATAGTGGCAAATCCGCCCTTCTCTATGAAGAATTGGCGCGACGGTATTGCCGGTAAAGAATATGGTCGCTTCGAGGGCTATGGGGACACGCCACCGGAAAAGAACGGCGACTATGCTTGGCTCATGCATATCCTTAAGGCATTGAAGTCAAATGGCAAGGCTGCGGTTATTCTCCCTCATGGTGTTCTGTTCCGTGGAAATGCCGAAGCGACTATTAGAGAAGCAATTATAAAGAAGCACTGGATCAAGGGTATTATCAGCCTTCCGGCAAACTTGTTTTACGGCACCGGCATAGCCGCCTGCGTGCTCGTGATTGATAAAGAAGGAGCTGCAAACCGACAAGGCATCTTTATGATTGATGCCAGCCGTGGGTACGTTAAGGACGGAAATAAAAACCGTCTGCGTGAACGTGATATTTACAGAATCATCACAACATTCAATGAGCAGATAACAACCGATCCCAAGTATGCTCGTTTCGTACCAAACGATGAAATTGAAAAGAAGAACGGGTATAACCTGAACATCACTCGCTATATTGACTCCACAGATCCGGAGGATATTCAGGATATCTATGCGCATATTCATGGTGGCATTCCAGCGGTTGATATTGACAGTCTGTCTAAGTATTGGGATGTGTTCCCTTCGCTGAAGGCTGAGTTGCTGAAGGCGATTAGCGATAAGTATTACAGCCTGAATGTGGAGCATGAGAATATCCGTCAGACGATATATAAAAACGCCGAGTTCTCAGAATACGGTGAAAAACTTGATGAGGCTTTTGCAGCTTGGAAGGCCAAGGAATATCCTACACTATCTTCCCTTGATGAAGATGTATCCGCGAGAGAGTTAATCATTAGTCTTGCGGAGGATATCCTTGCTGAATTCGAACACCTGACGCTGATTGATAAATACGACGTGTATCAAGTGATGTTGGCCTACTGGAATGAGGTCATGAACGATGATGTGTCGCTTATCATAAGCGAACCGGATGGCTATGCCAATGCCAGAGCGACGGATAATATCGAAGAGGAAATTACACAGGGTAAGAATAAAGGCGAGATGAAGGTTACCGGCTGGGAAGGCCGACTGATTCCAAAGGCCATCGTGATAGACACCTTTTTCCGTGAGGAGAAGAATGCCATAGAGGAAGCCGAGAACGTTGTCGCAGAAACAGAATCCTTGCTTTCTGATCTGGTTGAGAGCGCCGATGAAGAATCTGCTCTTGCCGATGTAGCTGAAAACGGAAAGGTCAAGGCGAAGGATTTAGAAGCCAAGATTGAGGAACTCACTCAGCATGTAGAGACGGAGGAAACCATAGAGCTGGAGCTCCTGATGGATCAACTTCCTATGCAGAAGAAGCGCCTTCAGGCATATCTGGTGGGACACCCGCTTTGCGAAAGCGCTGTAACAGAAAAAGGAACTGTTACAAAGTCTTCTATCATGCTGCGCCTATTTATTATTCGTACAGTAGAGAGCGTACCGGAAAGCCTGCAGGATGATGTAAATCAACTCAGACAGGCTTTAGACCTTTGTGGCAAAGTGTCTGACTACAACAAGATTGTAAAGGATCTGAACAAGGCGCTTGATGAGAAGTGCAGGGCAAGGTATGACAGCCTGACAGATGAGGAGATACTGGATCTGTTGGTGAACAAGAAGTGGTTTGATAGCATCTTTGCAGGGATTGCTGATTTGTACGCTGCTATTTCCCACCATCTGACAAATAGGATCATTGAGCTGGCAGAGCGCTACGAGAGCACACTTCCGCAACTTGAGTCTGACACAACGGAGTATGAGGCAAAGGTAAAGTCTCATCTGGAAAGGATGGGATTCAAATGGTAAATGATGAACTGAATATGGTGGTACCAGAAGATTGGAACATCAAGCACTTAGATGATTTTGGATATATTGTTAGTGGAGGGACACCTTCGACATCTGTGCCGTCATATTGGAATGGAATGATCCCTTGGTGTACGCCTACTGATATTACAGGAACTGAGGGCATCATTATTTCAAAGACTGAAAAATGTATAACTGAGGATGGATTAAAGAATAGTTCAGCTGATGTATTACCATCAGGGTCTTTGTTGCTGTGCACACGAGCAACGATTGGTGATTCTAAAATTAATAGCATCCCTATGGCGACAAATCAAGGCTTCAAAAATGTAGTACCTTTTAAGGATACATGTATCAAGTATCTCTATTATTTGCTGCAAACAAAGAAAAGAGAAATGCTTGAAAAAGCTACAGCATCTACATTTGCGGAAATCTCCAAATCTGCTCTTTGCGAAATACCTCTACAAGCACCGGAGAAACAAGAACAGGAACAGATTGCACAAGTACTGTTTGACATCGATGCACTTATCACCGACCTGCAGAAACTCATCCAGAAAAAGAAGAATATCCGTCAGGGCACGATGCAGATGCTGGTTACGGGCAAGAAACGGCTGGATGGGTTTTCGGGAGAATGGGTAAAAATCAATCTGGCTAAAAATTCAAGGCTTAAAGCTCGTATAGGCTGGCAGGGTTTAACGACAGCTGAGTATTTAGATGAGGGCTATTCCTATTTGATTACTGGAACAGATTTTAAGGATGGTCGAATCGAATGGAATGGTTGTCATTATGTGGATTATGACAGGTATGCGCAAGATCCAAATATTCAGGTCTCCAATGGTGATCTTCTTTTGACAAAGGATGGCACTATTGGAAAGGTAGCATTTGTAACCGACTTGAAGCGACCGGCGACTTTGAATAGTGGCGTTTTCCTTGTGAAGCCTATAACTGATGCGTATACTGCACACTTTATGTTTTATGTGCTGGAATCCTCAGTGTTTAAGGATTTCCTCCAGCAGTTATCAGCCGGATCAACGATTAACCACTTGTATCAAAAGGATCTTGTGAAGTTCGATTTGTTTGTTCCTCCAACGAAGGAAGAACAAGAAGCTATTGCTGGCATTCTCTTCGATATGGATTGCGACATTCATAAGCTCGAAGAAAAACTGTCGAAATATCAGAAGGTAAAGCAAGGTATGATGGAAGAATTACTGACCGGCAAGGTCAGATTAGTATAAGGAGGTGCCTGTCAGATGAGTATTGGCGATGCCGAAATTAAAACTCAGGAAAGGGTGATTCGGTTCTTCAAAGATCCGGAAATCTTGGGCTATCAGTATATCGGTAACCTGTCGGATTATCAGAATAAGAACATCAAGGAAGATCGTCTGCGCCAGTATCTTCGACTGAAGGGCTATGCAGATAAACTGATTGATGCTGCCGTTATGCAGCTTCAGCAGGAAGCAGGTAATCTTTCACGTGGAGTCTATGATGCCAATAAGACTGTGTATTCGCGGTTGAAGTATGGCATCCCGGTCAGCGAGAGCCCGGAAAAGCCTCCGGTTACGGTGGAGTTGATCGATGAGGCCAATCCGCTGAATAATGACTTTGCAATCGCCGAGGAAGTAACAGTTGTCGAGCAGCAGGAAAAGAGGCCCGATCTCGTTATCTACCTGAACGGTATCGCCGTGGCTGTCATTGAATTGAAGCGAAGCAGCATCTCTGTGTCTGAGGGCATCCGGCAGAATCTCACAAACCAGAAGGACTCTTTCATTCGAGGTTTCTTTACTACCATGCAGTTCTGCATGGCCGGGAATGAGTCGGAAGGCCTGCGCTACGGTACACTCCTGACCGGCGAGAAGTTCTACATGGAGTGGAAAGACGACGGCTTCAAGGAGCACGAGGACGAGCGTGATCCGGTTGATGTCCGTATCAGCGAAACCTGTGCAGGGATTGAGAACAAGCTCCTGCAGCAGATATATGCCATGTTCGACAAGGAGCGCTTCATCGACCTTATCATGAACTTTGTTGTTTTTGATAAAGGCATCAAAAAAGTGTGCCGGTACAATCAGTATTTTGGCATCAAGCGCACTCAGCAGAGGCTTAATAATCTGAGGACGGAGCTTCACAATCCGAACAGAGATCCGGATAAACCGATGGGCGGTATTCTTTGGCATACGCAGGGTTCCGGCAAAACGCTGACAATGGTATGGCTTGCCAAGTGGATTCTGACACATTGGGCGGAACTTAATGCCCGTGTCCTTATTGTGACAGACAGAGATGAGCTTGATGAGCAGATAGAAAAAACATTCACTGGCGTGGATGAGAATATTGCTCGTACCAAGAGCGGTAAGGATTTGCTGAATCGCCTGAATGTATATGATGATTCGTTGATCTGCTCTCTGGTGCATAAGTTTGGCCGTCGTGGCGGAGAAGCGACAGAAAATGACTACGATAAGTATATTGAAGAGCTGAAAGCCTCCCTCCCTGCTGATTTCGAGGCAAAGGGAAATCTTGTGGTATTTGTTGACGAATGCCACAGAACACAGTCCGGTAAGCTCCATACGGCGATGAAGACAATCATGCCGAATGCTGTATTTATCGGCTTTACGGGTACTCCGTTGCTGAAAAAGGATAAAAAGATCAGCATTGAAGTGTTCGGTACATATATCCATGCCTATAAATACAATGAGGGCGTGGCCGACGGTGTCGTGCTGGATTTACGTTATGAATACCGTGATGTTCCGCAGGATTTGTCGTCACAGGATCGAGTTGACCAGTGGTTTGATGTAAAGACCAGAGGCCTCTCTTCTCGCGCTAAGGCAAAGCTCAAAGAGAAGTGGGGCACGATGCAGAAGGTATATAGCTCCCGCTCTCGTCTTGAAAAGGTGGCGTGGGACATCATTCAGGACTTTAATATGAAGCCGCGTCTGATGGATGGAAACGGTAATGCGATTCTTGTAGCTGATGGTATTCCTACGGCTTGTAAGTATTACGAAATCTTCCAACAGATGGGCTTTAAGAAGTGCGCCATCATATCTTCCTATACACCGAACAAGAGCGAACTGCGCACTGATACCGTCAGCGATGAGGATGATACTGAAACCTTCCTCAAATACGAGACATATTTGAAGATGCTGGGGCTTGATCCTTCTGACCTTCCGAATGCGGGCTCGGTTCAGGCCAAGGTGGAGGAATTTGAAAAGGAAGCAAAGCGGAAGTTTGTAGAGGAGCCTGCAAACATGAAGCTCCTTATTGTCGTGGACAAGCTGCTCACTGGATTTGATGCGCCTCCTTGTACCTACCTTTACATCGACAAGAGGATGCAGGATCACGGCCTGTTTCAGGCAATTTGCCGCGTCAACCGTCTTGATGATGATAGTAAGGATTTCGGCTATATCGTGGATTACAAGCAGCTGTTTGGACAGCTCCAGACCGCAATGAAGGACTATACTTCCGGCGCTTTTGAAGGATATGAGCCGGAGGATGTAAAAGGACTTGTTAAGGATCGCCATGATGCTACGGTATCCTATTTTGAGGAAGTGTATGATGCAGTCGAAGAACTCTGCGAAGGCGTCGAGGAACCTCGTGGGGAGATCCAGTACATCCATTATTTCTGTGGTGTTTCTGGTCAGTCGGAGGAGAGCGACGAGATTTACGCACGCCTAAGAGAAAAACTCTATCGTTTGGTGAGCAGTCTTGTCAGAGCTTTCGCGGAAGCAAAACCATATCTGGTTGATGACATCTCATCTGGCAAACTGAATGAATATGACAAGAAGGTCACTTTCTACATTGAGTTGAAGAAAACCATCGGTACGGCCAGTGGTGACTTCCTCGATTTGAAGGCCTATGAGCCTGATATGAGAAAGATGATTGATAACTATATAACGGCAGCGGATGCTGAGAAGATTGGCGATTTTGATGATCTTACCCTATTGGATTTCGTAGCAAAACAGGGTGAAACGCTTACCGGTGAAGGTGATAGCGGCCACAAAGAAGGTGCAGCAGAGGCCATCGAGAATAACATCCGTAAGAAGGTTATCGAAAAGGTTACCGTCAATCCGCGCTATTACGCAAAGATGTCAGAAATCCTTGATAAGCTCATCGAAGAGCGTAAGCAGGGAGTTCTTGACTACGCTGAGATGCTTGAGAAATATATAAAGCTGGCCAAGGATGTTGATTGTCCGGAGGATAACGATAAATATCCGGAAAGCATCCGTAAGAGTAAGGCGCTCATGGCCATTTATGACAACACCGGCGAGGACGAGAAACTTGCTCTTCGAATTCACAAGGCCGTGAAAAAGCAAGCACTGTCTGGTTTCAGGGATAATCAGGTGGTTGTCAGGAGAATAAAAAAGGCTCTCTTTGAGATTCTGGGTGATGACTCCGAGGTGGAACGCATCTATAAGATCATCGAGAAGCAGGAGGAGTATTAATGCGCATTGTCATTTCCGGAATTCGGATTGATGTGCAAAAAAAGAATATAAAGAATATGCACCTTCAGGTGAAGCCGCCGGATGGACATGTGGTAATTTCTGCGCCTTTATCCGTGGACGATAAAGCTATAGAGGCTTATGCCAGAACTCAGCTGGGCTTTATCAAGAGGGCTATTGCGCAGTTTCAGGATCAGCCAAGGGCATCGAAGCGGCAGTATGTTTCTGGTGAGACGATGTATATCTGGGGAAAGCAGTACTTCCTTGTCTTTAAGCCGGACAATCAGAAGAACAGCTTCGAGATTCAGAACCAGAATATTATTCTTTCCATGAGTGCCAAAAGCACGGTAAAGCAGCGGGATGCTTATGTCAAAGAGGAATATCGAAAGATTCTGAAAGAAGAGATAGAAAAACGCCTGCCCAAGTGGGAAGCACAGACAGGCCTTAAGTGCGATTCTTGGCAAACAAAATATATGGTCACAAAATGGGGTGCCTGCAGCACGGATAAAAAGAAGCTATGGTTTAATCTGCAGCTTGCTCAGAAACCCTATGCCTGCCTTGATTATATTATTTTGCACGAGCTTACACATTTAATCACAAGAAAGCATGATGCTACATTCATCGCACACATGGATAGGTACATGCCTAATTGGCGTGAAATTCGTAAAGAGCTCAACGACAGCAGACTGGACTACTATGAAGCGCAGGATGAAAGCCCACTACAGAAACTGATCGACCAATCTCGTTATGATGACATCCGGGATGCGGCCATAGCTTATATTCAAGAGGAGCATTCTGGTGACGCGAAAAGACTGTCGGTCATTGATATGGAAATCGAGAATGTTATCCATATTGAGCAGCTTGAGGATGGTGTGATTGCTTTCGATGTAATTGCATCATGCGATGTCGAAATGCCGTCCGCATCTCGCAAGGGTTATTTTAATGAGCGCTGGCTGAAGATTCATTGTCAGGTTACTCTTGGCATCGATATGAGTGGGTTCCGAATCATGTCTGTTGGTAATTGCGAGCCGCAAGAGGAATCTGATAATGACCGCCTGTCCGGAGAGCTTGTACCTATTATTTCCCGCGAACAGTTTGAAGACGAGGCGGAGAAGTTCCTAACAAGGTATTGTCCTGAAGCGTTGGAAAAACCTATGAGGGTTCCAATCGAGACAATAGCCAGCGATATGAAACTACAGGTTATCGAAGATACCCCTCTGTCAGATGATCTTACTTACTTTGGGACTATCATATTTGATAACGGAAATGTTCTCGATAAGCACCGGAAGATTACAATTCGCAATGCCAAACGAGGAACCGTATATCTTGATCCGCGTGTTTCCTATGAGAGGTCTGTAGGAACAAAGCGCACTACACTGGCACATGAGTGTTTTCATTGGCATCGTCATCAGCCATACCACGTGCTGATGAAAATGATAGGTGCCGATGATAATCTGGGAAAAGCAATTCAATGTCAAATAGCCGCTAATTCCATGGATTCAGATAAATGGAAGGCTGTAGACTGGATGGAGTGGCAAGCCAAGGGCGTCGCTCCGAGAATCTTGATGCCTGCGAAATCGACGCGCTTGAAGGCAGATCAGCTTCTTGCAGTTTATGGCGGGGCTGATGATGCGAGCATTGCAGCCTACGAGAATGTCATTGATGAACTTGCGGAGCTGTTCGATGTGTCGAGACAGGCCGCCAAGGTTCGCCTGATGGATCTGGGATATTCCAAAGCCGAGGGCGCATATCCATTTGTGGATGGTCAGTATGTTCGCGGATATTCATTTGAAGCAGGTGCCTTGGATAAGAATCAGACGTTCACTATTCCATATGCCGATTTGTTTAAGGCGTACTGCTTTGATCGTGAGTTTAAGAAGCTGATTGACAGCGGACAGTTTATTTTTGCAGATCGTCATCTCGTTCTCAATAACGAGAAATACATAGCGAGAGATCAGTCTGGGAGTGCTACGCTGTCAGAATATGCTCTCTCGCACATGGATGAGTGCTGCGTCGTCTTCTCGAAGGGATATAGCTATCAATCGAAATATCAAGGGGCAAGGTATTACACGCAGTTTATGCGGAATGCCGCACCGGTTGAAAATCAGGTTGAATATTCCTTTGAACTTAATGCGCACAACAAGACACTTCTTGAGCAAATCAAGAACGCAAAGCGCCGTTCAGAGGCCATGCGTAGATATCCCGGTTCTTTTGCTGAGACGCTGGTTGCGCTTCAGAAGGAAAGGAAGCTCTCAAATAAGCAGTTGGCTGACCGCTCACTTGTGGGAGAAAAAACCATTCAGCGTTTGAGAAACGATGAAGAGTATCCGACTTCAGTTCAGACAGTTCTTGCATTATGCGTAGGTCTGAAGCTGCCTTTGCCAGAGGCTGAGATGTTTCTCGGTAAAACAGACTTTAAATTAAATTCAATGAAGGGTGAAGGATACGTTTATCAATGCGTATTAGGAGCCTGTGCTGAGAATTCAATTTATGAAATAAATGAAATGCTCAAAGAAAACGGAATTACTCCTCTGGGGAGCGATCCCGATCTTCAGTGAGTCAAGGAGGAGGACTAACCATGGCAGTGCCAAAATACGATGAATTAATGAAGCCTTTACTGGCAGCAGTAAAAGACGGTGAGGTCTATAAAATTAAGGACGTTACTGCCGTGTTAGCTCAACAGCTAAATTTATCAGCAGAAGACCTCGCAGAAATGCTTCCGAGCGGTAGGCAAACCGTGTTTAAAAACAGGGTCGGATGGGCGAAGACTTATCTGAAAAAAGCTGGACTCCTTGATAGTCCTGCCCGCGCCACTATCGTCATTACGGAAGCTGGAAAGAAAGTAGTTGCAGAAAATCCAGAGAAAATAGACTCCAAATATCTGGAACAGTTTCCCTCGTTTGTAGATTTTGCATCCGCCTCTGATCCTGTAAATGGAGATGATTCGGTGTCTACGATTTCAAAGCCGACGGATCTTACGCCCGATGACCAACTTGAAGACGCATATAAGCAGATTAATGCAAGCCTTGCATCTGATTTGTTGAGTGAGGTTCTGAAAATCTCGCCATACACCTTTGAAAAGCTCGTTGTTGATCTTCTTTCAAAGATGGGTTATGGAACTGTGGCTTACGGAAGTCATGCAACAGTCGCTTCCGGTGATGATGGAATTGATGGAGTCATCATGGAGGACAAGCTCGGATTCTCTTTGATTTATATGCAGGCTAAGGAATGGGCACCAGATAGAGTTGTTGGCCAGCCGGACATTCAGAGCTTTGTTGGTGCGATTGCCGGGAAGCACGGCGATGGACTTTTCGTTACGACAGCTAAGTTCTCACAGAAGGCTAAGGATTACGCAAATACTCATCACATTATTCTGATTGATGGTGAGAGACTTGCTAATCTGATGATTGAGTATAACTTCTGTGTGTCAACACGGAAAACGTTTGAAATTAAGGCAATCGATACGGATGCTTTGGCTGAATATCAGGATGAATAATTTGCTTGCGAAAAAGCAGGAAGTTGGAGGGAATACATTATGGCAAATGAGCTGCAGCCATTGTCGCTGCTCTTTCAAAATAGATTATTCCGGATACCGGACTATCAGCGTGGCTATGCGTGGTTGCAGCAACAGTTGGTGGATTTTTGGGATGACCTTGTAAATCTTCAGGCTGACCGTTATCACTATACAGGTCTCCTGTCCCTTAAGCCTCTAAAAAGCAAGGAGACCGTCAGCTGGGGCGAGGACTTGTGGCTGGTCGAGAACGGATATAAGCCTTGTCATATCGTTGATGGCCAGCAGCGCATCACCACGTTTGTCATTCTCTTGAACGAGATCGTGGGATTTGTGCGTGGCTTAGATGAGAACAAGGGTAAGTCTGATAAAGAAATCACGCTGGGGTATGAAACGGTCGAAGAGATTGTCTCAAAATACATCTGCCGAAAAAGACCGCCAAACGGAGTAGTAACAACATACCTTTTTGGCTATGAGGTCGACAATCCCAGCGCAGAATACATGAAATATAAGGTGTTCGATGAGCCGTATTCCGGCGCAGTGAATGAGACATACTATACGAAGAATCTAAAGTTTGCAAAGAACTTTTTTGCAGAGAACATTAGGAAACTATATGATGAGTCCGGAGAAGGCGGCCTTGAGGCAGTAAATACGCTGTATAAAAAACTCACACAGCGCCTGATGTTTAATCTCCATGAAATCGACGATGATTACGATGTGTTTGTAGCTTTCGAGACCATGAACAATCGTGGTAAGAAGCTGACGAATCTTGAATTGTTGAAAAACAGACTGATCTATTTGACCACGCTTTATGATGATGAGGTATTTGACGAGAAGGACAAGTCTGCCCTCCGTAAGAAGATAAATGACGCTTGGAAGGAAGTCTACTATCAGCTTGGTAGGAATAAGAGTGTTCCGCTTTCTGATGATGATTTTTTGCGTGCGCATTGGATTATCTACTTCAGGTATTCCCGTAAACGTGGCGATGACTACATTAAATTCCTGCTAAGCAAGTTCTCGTCAAAGGGCATATTTGAAAAGGCACCAGTTCTGGTTGAGACAGAGGCCGAGTCGGTTATCAGCGATGATGTTACTGATGCAGACGACACGGAAGTTACTGAAACAGAAGAACAGGAAATCATAGAGGTATCCAAACTCCAGCCAAAAGAAATCGAGGACTATGTCAACAGCCTCAAAGATATGGCGAAGTACTGGTATGACACCTATTTCCCATTTGAAAGTGCTAATCTTACTCCTGAAGAGCAAAAACGAGTCGATAGGCTTAACCGTATCGGCATCGGACATTTCAGGCCGCTGGTTACTGCGGTCATCAGTCGGCGGGATATTTCTGCGAACAGCAGAGTTAAAATCTTTGAAGCAGTTGAGCGCTTTATCTTTGTTGCATTTCGCTTGGGTAATTTTAATGCATCCTATGGCAGCAGTGATTATTATCGAGCTGCACGTCAGGTGTATGTGAAAGAAACGGATGTTGATGAGCTCTGTAAAGAAATATATGACAGGACAACGAACGATATCGATTTTGCCACGCAGAACTTTGTCACCAGAATTGAGAAATATTTTTCTACAGGGAATGGCTACTACGACTGGAACAGTCTGCGATACTTCTTTTATGAATATGAGGCTAAGCTGGCAGAGAAAAATAATATAGATCGTTTCTGCACGTGGTCAATGTTTACAAAGTCCGAGAAGGATAAAGTGTCTATCGAGCATATTCTCCCTCAGACACCGACGAAGTATTACTGGCGTAATATGTACCGGCAGTTTAAGGATTCGGAAATCAAGATGCTTTCTGGAGCACTTGGGAACCTTCTGCCGTTGTCTCAGAGCGTAAACTCGGCTTTGCAGAATGACAGTTTTGAGGATAAGAAGCATTCCAAAACCACAGGACGTCGCGGATACGAGAATGGATCTCACTCAGAGATAGAGGTATCCAAGCTGCAGGATTGGACTGCATTTGAGATATACAGCAGAACTGAAAAGCTTCTCGTTTTCATGCAGGAACGCTGGAACCTGCAATTCGACGAAGAACAGTTGGAAAAGCTGATCGGCATTTCGTTCGTCAAAGATGGACGAGAAATCCCGGAGGAGTTGGAGGAAGTATCGGCAAACGTACCGGAATCCGAGGAAAGTGCAGAAGGCTCCGGAGATGATCAAAAACTGCAATTCTGGACAGCATTCGTAAACTATGCTAATGAGCACGGCAGATCAAGCAATATAGCAAAACAGAAAGCTGCTGGCCGAACATATTACGATGTGCACATAGGCGCGAACGGCTATCACTTATTCTTTTCCATTCCCTATGGTAAACGAATCAAGATGGGCATCTACACCTATAATGTGGATACCTATAACCGTCTGAAAGAATTGAAAGATCAGATTGAGACCGAATTTGGTGAGAACCTAAATTGGGAATACTCAAAATCGACAGGTACAACACGTTCCATCGTTATTGAGGAGAAGGCTGATGTATTCAATCCAGCAGAGCAGCAGAAAATATTTGATTGGATCATCGACCATTTTGACCGGATCACGACAGCATTATCTATGGCCGGAGAACGTCTCAATATAAGCGGTGATTCCTCTGAAACGAGGTTTGAGATTAGAAAACGCTACTGGACGTATGCCTTAGCCAAAATCCATGAGGCACATGGTAATCCCGGCTCTTTCAGCAATGTGAATCCGAGTACGGACAACTGGATAAACGGATTCTTTGGCATTGGAGGTTTCTACCTCTGCTGTGTTGCGAATTTTGACTCTGCTCGTTCAGAGGTCGTATTTGCCAGAGCGGAGAGATCAGAGAATAAAGCTGCGTTTGATGCTCTTTACCAGCATAAAAGCGAGATTGAATCGAAGCTGGGAACGGAGCTTCAGTGGAACCGTGGAGATGATATCAAATCCTCGAAGGTATTTATTCAGCTTGATAACGTGAGCATTGAAAACGAGGATGACTGGCCGCAGATGGCAAAGTTCCATGCAGAATGGTCAAAGAAGTTCTACGATTTGATTGTGCCGTATATAACGGTAGATTGGCAATAGTCCACTCAGGACGAGGTGCACTGATGGCAAATTTAAATTCTGAGAATCCGCACGTCGGACGCAAGTTCCAAGAATTTGTGCAAACGATTCTCAAAGAAAAATATAATACATATTTTGAGCAAGAAGCAGCAATCCCCATCGGCAGACCGCCAAAGGAGCACAAGTTTGATCTTGCCAATGCTGACAGGTCTATCGTGGCTGAATGCAAATGTTATACGTGGACTGATTCCGGGAATGTTCCGAGCGCAAAGTTGATGGGCTTGGACGAGGCTGTATTTTACTTTGGCTTTCTGCCTTCTGGGACAAAGAAGCTGCTTTGTATGAAAAAAGCAGTGTTTCGTGGCAAGCAGGAAACACTGGCTGAGTATTATGTTCGAGCACATGGGCATTTGCTTGAAGATGTCTCTGTAATAGAAATTTCTGATGATGGAACAATCAAGATTGTCAGAGATGGATCATCGATCCCAGCAGAGGCATATTAGGGCTACGACGATGAAATCCCATGCACTTGTGGAGCCGTCAAAGGTTGAGGCGATTTAATGCTTGATAATATGAATGGAGAAAATGCATGGTTTTTAATACATTTATAAAATGTCAGGTTTGCGGAAGTATTACCAGAGTCCGATTACAGGTTGGATGGCAAGAAGAACATCCTATTGTTGTGGCTTGCGGTAAATGTGGTACTTCCTTATCTGGCAGCGTTAAGATAGGACAAAACCGACCGGGGCTAAAGTTTTCTTTTGACAATGCGGATGAAATCCCGGATGCTGAAGCTGATTACATGGTTGAATGCTCTGGTGAATTCCCGACCGTGAAACAAGGCAAAGCAGCGGAGTTGGAAGAAGTCGTCATTACTCCGTTTATCCGCTATATGAATCGTATGAAGACGGATGATTCATATGAGCAGTTCGGAAAAGCGGTATCACAGCTTAATGCAACAGAAAAGAAATGGAAGAGCTATAAAAGAATCATTGACCTCTTCAGAAATAATAGTGAATACCTTGTTCAGGAGATACAAAAGGAATTCTCCGGACAATACTTTCAGTGCAGAGATGAGTCTGAGGTATTGAGAGCTATTCATATGATTGAGGTTCATGGGTTTTATTCTGCACTCAAAAAAGACATCTTGGATAATCTCTCTTTTAGTGCAGGAATTATGAAACTGGACTCTGTTCAGCTGAAGAGCTTAGTAGACTTCTTAAATTCACATGATGGTTATCATCTTGAGGAGCTACAGGATTTGATATATAAGGTCTATGATGATTTTATAAAAATATACCAGCGCCTCATTCCTGCTCTCGCTTTACAGTATTGCAAAGATGATTCTTTTGATTTCGAAGTTGAAGGCTCGACAACAAGTAGCTTTGATAGTGTAAAACAGTTCTATTTGGATGTTTATGAAGCCCTTGGTAATTTGCTTGTTATCCCGGTCGCTCTTAATAACATAAAATACAGGGCTGACGCGAATTCAATGAATCCTTTGGAAAAGAATGTATCTTCTTTAGAGGATTATATAAAGCTCACAAAGGCATCAAGGTATCATTTTTGCTTGAACACAGAAGTCTATACCGATTTCTTGGATGTTGTAGTAAATGCAAAACTGAGAAATGCGATTGGACACAATGATGTTGAATATGACGCGGTGAGTCAGGTTATTACTTACATTCCAAATCCAAAAGACAGAACCGTAAAGAAAACGGAATACCTTCTCGAATTTGAAAATGAAGCGATGCACATGTTTCAGGCCTTATTGGGTGTTTCAGAATACCTGTATCGACTAAGAGAGCTTTCTCTTATGTATGATGGCAAAATACCACTTATGGTTCAGGAAAGAGCAAACTGGCCAAAGAAGATAGGACGTAATGATCCATGTCCATGCGGAAGCGGAAAAAAGTACAAATTCTGTCACGGGAAGAATTAATGTTGAGGCGATGGGATTTCAGACTTGTTCCCTCAGAGCGAAGTCTTGAAGCGGTCGGCGAATCTGTGCGTTTGCATATTATAAGTAGGAGCAAGGTCTTTGACCTGTTTCCGAGAACGTACAAGGGCAAAAATAGGTGTGTTTCGAGACGAAAACACGCTTTGATAAATTCCCGCGAACGACCGCTAAAATCTGACATCAATCTGGAGCAATCGAGCCATGTGGAGACGGTTGTCTTGCTTTCCAAGGGTGAGGTCGACTCGAAAAAGATTCGGGTTG
>OLPQ01001257.1_pt1 | contig 18797 bp, 19 predicted proteins | sample 1672451 | NCBI WGS metagenome assembly OLPQ01 (sample SAMEA3136687, study PRJEB25190) | human gut metagenome | biome: human gut; feature: human-associated habitat; material: faeces | place: Austria | collected 2013
TAAGCGTGGGTTCATCATATTTGGTGTGGTATCTTTAACTATGGGAAACTCCACGCTCCCAGCGGGATACTGCTTTATCTGTCACATGGATTTTCTCTGCCAGATTTGCCTGTGTCATACCAAGTTCTTTTCGACGTGCTGCAATGTAGTTTCCCAATATTTTTGCATCCATATCCGTTTTACCTCTCTGTTACCTTTGATTTTTCCAAAACTTAATCCTTTTTATATTTATCTATTCCGATCTTTGTTTTTTCTAAAGTAACATTTCTATGTAAAAATGGCAATCGACGTTACGTTTACCTCCCAAAAACATTGACATTCTTTATCGTTTTACTCTTACAACCCCGAAAAACGTTCAACACCTCTTTTTCGCAACCACAGGTTGAACCACACGGATAGAAACACATTTACAATACCTTCGTGTTCCCAATAAATTTCCTGTATGCGGTGATACCAAGCGAAGTGACCAGCTGCTTGGTTTCATGCGCTTCAATTTGATATATCGTATTAAATCTGTTAGAATCCTGTACAGGAACAATCGTGTTACCGGGTGGCTGACCTCTGTTTTATTTTACATAGAATTGGGGTGGTGCTAATGAACAATAATCATTTTGATCTCAAAGACCTTATGGCTTTTGGCATGTTCATTTTTGCATTGCTGACATTCGTTTTTACGTTTATCAGATAATGTTTTTCTAGCATAGAAAAAACCACCCTCTTTAACTTTGGCGAGTTAGGGTGGCATTTTCTATGTTCATTCTTATTAACTGGTCAACCACTTGTGGCGGTTGTTCCTTATTTACAATCTAAATGTATCACAACCTGCCGCAAATTTCAAGAACACCGCTACAAAATAACGTATCATTCTGTAACGTTATCATCTTTTGGCAATGCTTTCAGTTTTGATAATTTTTCTATCTCTGATCTATCATGCAATTTCCCGTCTTTTCCTAATATCGGTAATTCTTCCGCTGTTAATACTTTGCGTTCTGCTTCCTCTGTCTCTGGTTTTAATTTAAACTCTGACGCATTAACATACCCGGAATTATTTGTTAAATCAAAAATGCCGATTACTGCCGGAATCTTCTGTCTGAAAATCAACTGTTTCTTGGCAGCAGTACATTATTATTACTCATTGTAACCTCTTTCTGCTCTATTTGAGCCATTATTATACAATTTACGTGTTTCTATACCCTTTTTTCATGTAAAGCCATCTGCATCGAACTTAGTTCTTTATGCTCTTTTGCAATTGTAGTAATTATGTGTTTTCTTATAACAAGAACCGCATAACGTACATATATCTGTCAAAACATTTTCATTTCCTAAGTTTTTGTATGTGATATGATGCACCTGTACACTCTTGATTTTGTCTAAAGGCCTGCCACACATACAACACCCTTTGTCTATTGCTATCCGTTCTTGCTTTTTTGCTTTCCACTGCTCACTCCGCATATAATCCTTATACTTATATTGTTTTAGGTGTATTGACCAATTAAAAATTATAGGTGAAGCACTTGAACTTTTTGATGAGACCATGACAGTCATTTGTCAACTAAATTTGTGTGCTACCGTCAAAAATCGACCACTTTTCAGCAACTTTTCCCAAAACGCAAACATAAGAAAAACCCTTGTAAACACTGGGTTTGCAAGGGTTTTGGTAATCTCTTTGAAATTGTGAAAACTATCGTTTGCTGAACTGTGGTGCACGACGAGCAGATTTGAGACCGTATTTTTTACGCTCTTTCATTCTCGGATCACGTGTTAAGTATCCAGCTTTCTTCAGAACTGGTCTGTAGTCAGCATCTACTGTAAGTAATGCACGTGCGATACCATGTCTGATAGCACCAGCCTGTCCTGTGTAACCGCCACCTTTAACGTTTACCAGTACATCAAATTTATCAACGTTCTCTGTAGCTACTAACGGCTGACGAACGATAACTTTTAATGTCTCAAGACCAAGATACTCATCAATATCTCTTTTATTGATTGTGATTTTACCTGTACCCGGTACAAGGTAAACTCTTGCGATAGATTTTTTTCTTCTTCCTGTTCCGTAATATTTAGTATTAGCCATGATTATTTACCTCCTTCACCGATTAAAATGTCAGAACTTCTGGTTTCTGAGCTGCATGTTTGTGATCCGGTCCAGCGTATACAAATAATTTTTTGTACATCTGACGTCCAAGAGGTCCTTTCGGAAGCATGCCTTTCACAGCGTACTCTATAACTCTTTCCGGATGTTTAGCCAGCATCTCTTTTAATGTAGTCTCTTTCATTCCGCCTACATAATCAGAGTGGTGATAGTAAATCTTCTGATCTAATTTTTTACCTGTTACTTTAATCTTCTCAGCGTTTACAACGATTACATAATCACCTGTATCGATGTGCGGTGTGAAGACAGCTTTGTTTTTACCTCTTAAAATCTTAGCGATTTCAGAAGATAAACGTCCTAATGTATATCCTGTAGCATCAACTACATACCATTTTCTTTCAACTTTGTCCGGGTTGGCCATGAATGTGTTATTCATTGATTTTTCCTCCTTGAATAAATTTGCGGCTTCCACAAATGTGAATGTCCGGACACATCTGCTTCCTGCCTGTTATTTTTGAATAATGTGTCTGCATTATCCGGGTATCGTTTTCTCTGACTTGTGGAGAATCATCAAAAACTCTGCCCTGCGGTCGGGTCCCAACCGACTGCATATATATGAAATGCTTTTTTGCACACAAAAAACACTCTTTGTCAGACTTGTATATTATAGTACAGCAGGCAGCCTGTGTCAACGATTTTTTCCTGCAAAAGTATACAAAAAATGTGCTGCCACACATTTTCAATAAACGCTGTGACAGCACATTTCTTTTTAAGTCACGCAGATATTCGCAATCCGTTCACGCTGTTTGCTTAGAACCGGATGCTGCCAAACATAACCTGACCACTTTTTACATTATAATCCGTACCATACCATGTTACAGTTCCTGTATAAGCAAAATCTACCTGACCGTTTTCTACATACCACCAGCCATGTCCATTGTGAGCCAGACCGGTATATCCAAAGTCTACCTGACCACGTTTCACATACCACCAGCCGTATTCATTCGCTGCAAGTCCAGTATAGTCAAAGTCGATCTGTCCGTTTTCTACATACCACCAGCCGTATGCATTCTGCGCAAGTCCGGTGTAAGCAAAATCAATCTGTCCCTTCACTACATACCACCAGCCATATGCATTCGCTACAAGTCCGGTATAAGTATCATCTACTCGGCCGCCGCTTACATACCACCAGCCATGTGCACTGTTTACCAGTCCGTTACAGTTAAAATCTACCTGACCGTCACTTACATACCACCAGCCGTTCTCGTTCTGACCGAATCCGGTATAAGATAAATCAAGTACGCCGCCTTTTACATACCACCAGCCATATTCGTTGGCAGTAACGCCGGTATAAGATCTGTCTACTTCACCTTTTACGTTCGCATAATACCATCCGGTCTGCTCGCCGACTGTGATATATCGCAATGCATAGGTACGATTCAGATCCGGATCATCCTGTCCGCAGTTTGTGCAGGTTCCGTTTACATAATTATGACCTTTGGCTGCGATCACTTCACCTTTTCTGACAACCTCATCACATACGGTACAAATTTCATCTCCTGTGTAACCTTCTTCTGTGCAGGTTGCCTTTGCTGCACCACGTACTTCCGTCTTGTGACCAGCTGCCTTGATTACTTCACCTTTTTCGATGGTCTGACCGCATGCGGTACAAACTTTATCTCCTGTATAACCATCCTCAGTACAGGTTGCTTCTGCTGCTCCCTGCACTTCTGTCTGATGTTCCAGTGTCTTGATGGCTTCACCCTTTGCAACGACTTCACCGCAGTTAATACATACTTCATCTCCGGTATAACCTTCCTCTGCGCAGGTTGGCTCTTTTGTATCAACCACAACAGTGGAAGCATGGTCACATACAATACCTTCTTCTTTGACTGCTACAAAGTAAATCACATCTCCGACTTTTACAGAGGTACTTCCATTTGCCACTCCGGTAAATGTAATGGTAGAACTTGCTGTCGCTGCCGGATTTACATAAGTTTCATCGGAAACTTTTGCCACATGCTTGTAGTTGATGCTTTCCAGCGTCGGGTTCATGATATAGTAATTTCCACCGACTTTTGAAGTGATCAGATATTCGCCGCCATCCTCGACTCCGGATATACCATTGACGAGTTCATATCCCGGGATTGGAGAATCTGCCGGAGCATTTGCAGACGGTTTATACAGTTCGAATTCACAGGTCAGTGCAGCCAGTGTGGAGTTTCTGTCATAGTATAATCTGGATGCATCGTGCCAGAAGTACAGATAACGCTGGCTTGTAGTGCCATAAAATCCAATGGTCTGATTACTTCCTGACTGCAGTTCAATGATTTCACTCACATTCCGGTTCGGAATTCTTGGTGTTCCGATATTCAAGAATGTGGTGCTTCCATCGGTTGTATGTCCGGAAATAACATAGCGGTTTTCATCTACTTTTTTAAATGTATACAGATTATCGGAAATTGCTTTCTTATTCTCTGTAGTAAATGTTGCCACATCGGATGCAGCTAAAACTGCCTGTTCACTGGATGAAACTGTTTCTGTGACTAATTTTGCCACATGATCATATTTTTCCGTTCCGGTGGAAGGAACCAGCACATACCGGCTGCCATTCGCATCTGCTTTTGTAACGATCAGATAGTTTCCGCCCGCTTTCAGTTCTGCAGTACTTTTTACTTTTTTATAACCGTTGATCAGCTCATAATCAGACGCTGAATCAGACGGCATATAGATTTCAAAGTAGCAGTTTGCATCTGCTGTATTCTGTCTGTCAAAATGAAGCTTGGATGCATTTGTATGGTGGAAATACAGATATTTTCCTGCCCCTCCTGTGGAATTATCCATCAGGCTGAATGTATCATCAGAAGCGTTTTTTGTAAATGTGATCAGCGGCTGACTTGCTGTTACATTTGGAAGTCCGGATTTGCTGGAAGCTTTCGGACCCAGATAAATTGCCGTACCGTCTGCACCCATTGCTTTTACTTTATAAGTATCTGTGCCGCTTCCTGCCTCCAGTGTATACAGGCATTTATTCAGATTTACTCTCTGCCCGTTGAAAACTGCAATGGCTGTGCCAAGCTGTGCACTTGTTTTTTCAATGGTCTCTTTTATATCTGTTCCATTGATGGTCACATTTGCGACTTTACTATCTACGGAAGAAAGATCTGTATCTGCATAATTTACACCTTTGATATCAACTGTTTTTGTCTCGCCTTTTTCAAGATCAATGACTTTGTAATTTTCAGCATCTGTTACAGTGATATTCATAACCACAGATTCATCTTCTGATGTGACAGTTACTTTTACCTGTTTTAAACCTGTGACATTAGATCTTGCTTTCAGTGTCAGTTTTCCATTCTTATAAGTTACGCCCACAACTGCTCTGTTGGATGATGAAACCTGTACGTCAGCATCTTCTTTTGATGTATTTACCTTATAAGATACTGTTTGATCCGGTTTCATTACCGCAGATTTCACAACTTTGTCATTCTCATCGGTAACCCATACTCTGCTGGTTGACATATTCGGTGCCACATCCTCAAATGCAAGTTTTTCAAACTGCAGTTTGTTATCATCATACTCATACAGAAGTCCCAGGTCACCATTTTTCAGTTCTGTAATGCAGGAGTATGCATAATGAGAACCGTTGGTCACTACATACGGATCGGACTGCCACTGGATACTGCCATTCTCCTGCACCAAGCCCAGCCAGATCCTGCCGGAATTGCGCGCACTTGTATCGGATGGTCCAGCAAACAGGATTGCTGTCTTTCCATTGACTTTCTTGGAATAAGTGATGGCTGTCAGCTGGCAGTTATTATTGTAACTGATGCCCATGGATTTCGGCCCAGACCATGTCGTTCCGTTATCCTCTGATACATAGTAAACATTCTGTCTGCGGACAAACATATAGACTCTTCCGTCTGCCTCTGTCATAACTGCCTCAGAACTGATCGCAGACATAGACGCTCCACGATGCCAGGTCGCACCATTGTCATCCGAATAAATTATTGAACTGTTCTTGTCTCCGCCGGTAAACTCATAACAGGTAAACATGATTCTTCCGGTGGATGTCACAATACCACGTCCCGGTCCAACCAGAAGTGTCTGCTCACTTTCCTTCTTTACATTTGCGAGCTGTGGTGCAGACCATGTGGCTCCGTTATCTGTTGATTTTACGATATAAACAAAATCCGTCGGATATGGGAAATATGGAGAATCGCCGCAGAACAGGTTTGTATCTACTGCATTTTCTCCCTCTATGCTCTTAATATTGAAATGATCATCAATCACATATCCTGCAACTGTGTTACCCTCATTGTCTTTGATCTCATAATAAGAATCTGCTGTTGCATCTGATTTTTTCTCCAGATGATAGCTGAAACTTGCCACGGAACGCAGCGCAGAGTTTGATACTCCATTCACGTCTTCTGTAACTGCTGCCAGAAGCAAATTTCCATTCGCATCATATCCGGTGCTTCCGGTCTTTGGCGCATAAGCCGCACTGTTCAGCCCGATGGCTGCCGGATACAGATCACAGGCCATATAGATGGCATCTCCTTTGGTAACCAGAGCCGCATCGATAAATGCGCTGGAATAATAGTTGAACTTGTTTCCATTATCTCCCAGATAATTTGCCACGGTGTAGGACCAGTTTTCTCCATCATCTGTAGATTTGGAAACAACCGTATCAATTCCGCCGCCATCGCCGCATTTATCCCAGCGGATATCTGTCGCTGCCACCAGTGTGCCATCCGCTGCGGTGGTCAACGCCGGAATACGGAATCTGGTATAACCGTTTGTGGAATTGTGCTCTCCCAGAAATAATTTTTCCGGAAACGGCTGAGACACGGTTGTGCCATTTGCCGGTCTCGCTCCGTCTCTTACATTGTTTGCCGCACTTGCAGTAATCGGTAATCCCCCAAATGCAAGAACGCCTGCCAGTAAAAGTGCCAAGATTCTTTTCTTGTTTCTCATATGCTCTCCCTTTCTGTTCAAGACCTGTCCGCAAATGCTGTGGTATTCTTCCTTTTCATACAATCATTACAACTTTTTTTGCATGACAGTTCTATCAATTTAGTTACTATAATTTTTATTGTATCTTAAACAGAAAAAAACTGCTTGGAATTACTTGCGTTCTCTTCAGCAGTTTTTATATAATTTGGAACTTATTCCTCTATTTCTCAGTTAATTTCCCACCTGGCCTCATCAGGGTCTCCGGCAGAATCTCATATTCCAATCCAATCATAGTGAGACCGTGAGCCGGTGCAGTCGGTCCTGCCGCTTTCCGATCCTTTTTCTCTAATATCGCTGGAATATCCTCCGGTGCAATTTTACCGATTCCCACATCAAAAAGCGTTCCTGCAATGATCCTCACCATATTATAAAGGAATCCGCTTCCGGTGACACGGATGGTCAGCAGATCACCCTGCTGTTCTAATTCGCAGGAATAAATCGTGCGTGTGGTATCCTCTACTGCCGTATTTACCGAACAGAAACTTTTAAAATCATGTGTTCCCTCGAACTGTCTTGCTGCCTCACACATTGCCGGAATGTTCAGTTTTCGATAAACAAACCATGTATCCAGCCGTCGCTGAGGCATCGGGAATTCGCGATTCAAAATGCGGTACTCATATGTTTTACGGCTGTTACAATGACGCGGATGCCAGTCCGGTGGTACCTCGCAGGAATTCTGCACTACAATATCCTCCGGCAGCCGCTGATTTAACGCATAGGAAATCTTTTCTGCCGGCATACGGGCATTCGTATCAAAAACTGCCACATTTCCATAAGAATGTACGCCGGAATCTGTACGGCTCGCACCGATCACCACAATATCTTCCTTCAATAATTTACTTAATTCCCTGTTCAGAACACCCTCTATCGTAATTCCGTTTGGCTGCACCTGCCACCCACAATAATTGGTACCATCATAGGCCACCACAAGTTTCACTCGTTTCACACTCATCTTTATCCGTCTCTTATGTTATTATATAGAAATTCTAATCACAATAACCACTGCCAGATACAGTACCATCACCACATACGCTTTGTAATCCACAGAAATATAATGCAACGGTTTCATCTTTGTCCGTCCTTCACCACCATGATAGCAGCGTGCTTCCATTGCTGTCGCCAGATCATTTGCTCTACGGAACGCTGACACAAACAACGGTACCAGGATCGGTACCATCGCTTTTGCTTTTTGAATGATATTACCCTCTTCAAAGTTCGCTCCTCTTGCCATCTGTGCTTTTTTGATCTTGTCCGCTTCCTCTGCCAGGATTGGGATAAAACGCATGGCAATGGACATCATCATGGCAATCTCATGCACCGGAACACCGATCTTAGAAAGTGGTTTCAGTCCTTCTTCCAAACCGTCTGTCAGCTTATTCGGTGTGGTAGTCAGCGTCATTACCGAGGTTCCCACAACCAGATACACCAGACGGATCGTAAAATAGACCGCATTGCTGACACCGGTATCTGTAATATGAATAAATTTCCAGGCGAAATAAGTCTGCGCTCCCTGTGTGAAAAACAGGTTACACACCGCAGTGATGACCACCAGGAGCCAGATTGCCCGCACACCTTTCAACATAAAGGAAAACGGTACATGTGACATCCGAATAATGGCTATCAAAAACAATGTCACCACGATAAATCCCACAAAATCATGAAACAGAAACAGAGACACAATGTACATCAGTGTCGCCACCAGTTTCACCCGGGGATCCAGCCGGTGAATGACTGATTCCGTCGGATAATATTGTCCAAGTGTAATATCCTTTAACATAACTTTATAATCTCTTTCTTTGCTTCCTCGATCGTTGTCACTGTCGTATCCACAGGAAATCCGGCTTTTTCCAGATCTTTCATCAGATAAGTCACCTGCGGGGCCGCCAATGACACCTGTTCCAGCTCTTGCACATGGGAAAATACTTCTGAAGGTGTTCCGTCCAACATCAATGTTCCATGATTTAAAACTACGATCCGCTGTACATAATTTGCCATATCTTCCATACTGTGTGATACCAGAAGCACCGTCATGTCCATCTTTTCATGTAATTCCCGGATCAGGTCAAACAGTTCATCCCGCCCCTTCGGATCCAGACCGGCCGTTGGTTCATCCAGGATCAATACCTTCGGATTCATGGCAATGACTCCGGCAATGGCGGCACGCCGTTTCTGTCCGCCGGACAATTCAAAGGGAGACATTTCCCAGTATTTCTCAGGAAGTTTTACCCGCACCAGAGCCTCTCTGGCTTTTTCCAATGCCTCTTCCTCAGAAAATCCCTGATTCTGCGGGCCGTATGCCGCATCCTTCAACACGGTCGTCTCAAAAAGCTGATACTCCGGATATTGGAACACCAGACCGACACGTCCCCGCAGGGATCGCAGAGAATAGCCCGGTGCATAAATATCTTCCCCGTCATAATAAATATGTCCTTCATCTGCTTTGATCAGGCCGTCCAGCAGCTGGATCAGTGTAGATTTTCCTGAACCGGTATGACCAATAATGCCAATAAATTCACCGTCGTGAATCTCAAGGCTCAGATTTTTTAACGCATGTATTTCATATGCACTGCCTTGTGCATAAGTATAACTCAGGTTTTCGATTTTAATTGACATATTGCCTCCACCAGTTCCTGTCTGCTCAAGATTCCATCCGGAAGCGGCAGACCTTCCTGCTTCAGTTCCCAGGCCAACCGGGTAATCTGCGGAACATCCAGTCCGTATTCCAACAATGTATCCACCTGTGAAAATATATCACGGGGCATGCCCTGCATCACTACATGTCCATCATCCATGACAAACACATAATCCGCATCAATGACTTCTTCCATATAGTGCGTGATCAGAATGACTGTCACACCTTTTTGCCGGTTCAGACGATGCACCGTGTTCAATACTTCTTTCCGTCCATTTGGATCCAGCATGGCGGTAGGCTCATCCATAATAATGCACTTCGGCTCCATCGCCACGACACCGGCAATCGCCACACGCTGCTTCTGTCCGCCGGACAGACGGTTTGGGGAATGATAGCGATATGCTGTCATGCCGACTGCCTCCAGGCTCTTTCCGACACGCTCCCAGATTTCCTCCGTCGGAACACCGATATTTTCCGGACCAAAGGCCACATCTTCTTCCACGACTCCGGCCACGATCTGATTATCCGGATTTTGAAAGATCATACCGGCTTCCTTGCGGATATCCAGAATGTTCTCCTCTTTTGACGTATCTTTTCCATCTACCCAGACAGTACCTTCGCTCGGTGTCAGCAATGCATTCAGATGTTTTGCAAAAGTAGATTTACCGGAACCGTTATGCCCCAGAACGGCAATAAACTGCCCTTCTTCTACTTCAATATTCACATCATCCAGCGCCAGCGTCACATCTTCTATTTCTCCCTGTTCATCCCGGCGTACAAATTTATGTTTTAACTTTTCTGCCTTAATAAATGCCATGTGTAAGAATCCTCTTTCACGCTTATCTTCTCATTTTCTGTGAATCATTACATTTTCACACAAAATAGCTTAAGCACATTATTCTATATAATCGTCAAACTTTGTCAGATGTCCCATCAGCTGCATCTGAGAAAAATCATTCTGGCGCAGTGCTTCGTACAGCACAACGGCCACCGAATTAGACAGATTCAGGGAGCGGATTTCACTCAACATCGGAATCCGCACGCATCTGTCTTTGTTATGTGCCAGAATCTCTTCCGGAATTCCGGCGCTCTCTTTGCCAAACATAATGTAACAGTCTTCCTCATAGGACACTTCTGTATACACATTCTGTCCTTTTGTGGTTGCCATATAAATCTTTGCACCCGGATTTTTCTCCAGAAATTCCTGATAATTCACATAAGTGGTCACATCCAGATCTTTCCAGTAATCCATTCCCGCACGCTTGATCTGCTTCTCATTCAAACGAAATCCCAGAGGTTCGATCAGATGCAGGCGGGTACCTGTTGCCACACAGGTACGCCCGATATTTCCGGTATTTGCCGGAATCTCCGGCTCATACAGCACGATATTTAACTTTGCCATAATCTATGCTTCCTTTTTCTCTGCACGAAGCTTCTGTACAAAACGCTCCATGCGGTCTAATGCTTCTTTCAACGCTTCCAGTGAATATGCATAGGAAATTCGCAGAAATCCTTCGCCGCATGCGCCGAAAGCGGTTCCTGGAACGACTGCAACTTTTTCTTCCTGCAAAAATCTGGTGGCAAACTCATCAGAAGTCATACCAAATTCCTTAATACACGGAAATGCATAAAATGCACCAAACGGCTCAAAACACTCAAGTCCCATCTCTTTAAAACGATGTACAAGATAACGACGGCGGCCGTTGTATTCGTCACGCATATGTGCCACATCCTCATCCCCGTTTTTCAGTGCGGAAACACCTGCATACTGGCTGGTTGTCGGTGCACACATAATAGCAAACTGATGGATCTTCAGCATCTGCTTTAAGATTACCTGCGGTCCGCAAGCATATCCGATACGCCATCCTGTCATCGCATGGGATTTGGACAGACCATTGATATAAATGGTACGGTCCCTCATTCCGGGCATTGCAGCAATGGACACATGACCTTCCTCTGTATAAGTCAGTTCAGAGTAGATTTCATCCGTAATAACATACAGATCGTTTGCAACAATGACATCCACCAATTCTTCTAGATCACTGCGCTCCATAACCGCACCTGTCGGATTATTCGGAAATGGAAGTACAAGAATCTTTGTCTTCGGTGTGATCGCTGCTTCCAGTTCATCTCTGGTCAGTCGGAACTGATTTTCTGCTTTCAGTTCAATGACCACCGGAACACCGCCTGCCAGTCTTGCACATGGCAGATACGATACATAGCTTGGCTGTGGAATCAATACTTCATCCCCCGGATCCAGCATGGCACGCATTGCAATATCAATGGCCTCGCTTCCGCCGACAGTAACCATGATCTCATGGTTATAATCATAATCCAGACCGTATTTCCGGTTCAGGAAATTGGAAATCTCAATTTTTAATTCTTTTAAACCTGCATTTGATGTATAGAAAGTTCTACCTTTTTCCAACGAATAGATACCCTCATCACGAATATGCCATGGTGTGTCAAAATCCGGCTCACCAACACCAAGAGAAATTGCATCCTTCATTTCACTTACAATGTCAAAAAACTTACGGATACCGGATGGTTCAATTTCTGTAATTACTTTTGATAATGGGTTTCTCATGGTGTCATCAGCATCCTTTCATCTTTTTCTTTTTCTGCCATAATGGTTCCGTGGTCTTTGTACTTTTTCAAAATAAAGTTTGTCTTTGTACTAAGCACGGACTCCAGCGGTGAAAGTTTGTCTGACACGAACTGTGCTGCTTCACGCAGAGTACGTCCTTCAATAGTTACCAGCAGGTCGTAGCTTCCGGAAATCAGGTAAACTGCATTTACCTCCGGATAGTTGTAAATACGCTCTGCAATCTTGTCAAATCCCTGCCCTCTCTGTGGGGTAACACTTACCTCGATCAGAGCAGTTACTTTTTCAATATCAGTCTTATCCCAATTGATCAGCGTATGATAGCCGCAAATGACATGATCTGCTTCCATCGCAGCCAGCTCATTTGCCACACTAAGCTCATCCTCGCCGAGAATAATTGCCAGTTCTTTGATATCAATACGACTGTTTTTTTCTATAAATGTTAAAATTTTTTCACGCATTGTCAGTTCTCCTTCACATTTCTCAACATTTTATAACCACTGGTTCTGAAGAATACCAGCATTCGACGGTTCTATATCTTGAACTCCATACCGTATACCTGAACCCCCGCCCGCAGCGGTTCTAAAAATCTGCGTTCGTCCTCGTTGATCACAACCCGGTCATTGTCCGCTGTGGCTTTTCCGATCACAACAGCCGGAATCCCCTGCTGCTTCAGATCCAATACCAGACGATTGCCATCCGGCGCAGCCAGCAACAGGCTCCCGGTGGAACCCAGCTGATATGGATTCAGATCAAAAAACTCACAGATTTCTACGGTTTCCTGCCGAATCGGTATCTTCTTTAATTCGATTTCCAGTCCGACGCCAGAAGCTTCTGCCAGTTCCCACAATGCACCGAAAATGCCTCCTGTGGTCACATCATGCATGGCTCTCACGCCAGACTTCACGGCGGTAGCAGCCTCCGGAATCACTGAAAAATACTGTTGAAACCGTTCTGCATCATCCAGAAGATGCCGTGGATATCTGGAGAGTAATGCCTCTCTGCGGCTGCGGGCAAGTTTTGCCGTCGCCTCCAGTGCGATCCATTTCGTCACAACAATGTCGTCCCCCGGCTTTGCACCTGTGGTAGTGGAAAGCATTCCCTTCTTTGCTTTTCCTACCGCCGCAATAGAAACAACCGGGCGCTTCACTGCATCGGTCACTTCTGTATGTCCGCCCAGGATCTGTACCTGCAATGGTTCACATTCCTGTGCAATCATCTGAACCATCTGACGCATCTGCGCTTCCTCAATCTCAGGCGGAAGCAATGCTGTCAGCATCAGTCCCACAGGCTCCGCACCTCCGGCAGCCAGATCATTCAGATTCGCATGCACGGCACACCGTCCATCCAAAGAATCTTCCCAGATTACCGGGTCGGCAGAGATCACTGCTACTTCATCCTCTGCCACCGCAAAAGCTGCACAATCCTCTCCGATACCCGCTGCCAGCAGTACATCCGGACGTTTCAGATGCAATTGTTTGAAAATGGAACGTTTCAATACGCTCTCTGCTATTTTTCCCTGTTTCATAATTTATGTTCCCTTATTTTTTTCTTATACCAATATCACAAATACAGCCTTGGCAGGATTGCAGAAATGCACGGAAGACTCATGCCATATGCCGCACGACACATCTCGCAACAGGAATGCCACGCACATTTCCGAATATTCTGTCAGACCTACTGTGCTGTCTGTGCCGGAACAGTTGTCTGCTGTGTCTGATCCTGTGTCTGTCCCTGCTGTGCAGAATCTGCCGGCTGCTGTGTCATATCTGTTGTTGTATCTGCTGCCGGCTGCTGCACTGCATTTTTCCACTGTGCCGCTGCTGCCCGGATCGTTGCCTCATTCTGGCTTGCAATCGCTGCTTTCATCGCCGAAGCAGCTTCCGGATTGGCAGATGACGTACCTACGGCATAAATCTTCGGTGAGGCTTTGTATGTCGTCTTATTAAATATTTCCCGGCTCTGCTCCACACCGTCCACAGTGACCACCTTCCACAAACGGGCCGATTTTCCCACATGCGCACTCTGTGTCTGCGTGATTGTTCCTACTGCATCTGAAGAAGCCTCGAATTTCACACCCGGATCGGTAGTACTTAATGTCTCACTGGCAAAAGAAACTTTCCGGTTTGCAGCTCGAGTCTCCTGTCCGTAAATGGTAAAAGATACATTTGATCCGCTGGCAGATCCTTCTATATAAATCGGTGCTTCAGTATTATTTTTAAACTTAAAATCTTTATACTCTCCGGCAATCGCCGCATCTGCGGAAGGATCCACATAACCGACGATCATAGAATGACCGGAACGCTCCGTCACTTCCAATTCTGCACGAATGACTGCATTATACAGGGTAGTAGATACCTGACAGATTCCACCACCATATGCATCCACAGTGGTACCGTTTTCATAGGCACCTGCCAGCTTATAGCCATTATCCGCATTAAACGGTGCCACAGTCTGATATACGGAAAATTCTTCTCCCGGATAAATCACACTGCCATTGATCTTCTTACTTCCGTTGGCAATATTTGCCTTTCTTCCGGCTGCAGAAGATGCATAATTCGTGCTGAAAGTTCCCAGTACATCTTTTACTTTTGACAGTTCCTCCTCCGAACCCTGCGGTTTTGTCACCTCTGCCGCCAGTTCCACGGTATTGTCATCCTTCCAGCCTTCTTTCAGGCTATCATCAATGGCATCCACGGATTTTTTCACATCCACAACGATTCCATCCTGCCCTTCGATGATCTTGAATGCTCCATTTTCACGGGTCAGACCGAAATCAACGGCTTCCCGGTTCAGTTCTGATGTATGATCCTCCAGATATGCGGTTGTCTTTTCTGCATCCACCATCAGCGGAAGTTTGAATACTTTATCCTCATGTTCCAGATCTTTGCCCGCTTTATAACGTGCGATCAGGTTGCCGCTTTTTCCGTAAGCCACAGCCTCTTTCACACTCTCCTGATCTTCCCAGGTAAGTCCCAGTTCCTCTGCTGTTGCCTCCACAGAAACATCATTGATGGTAAGTGTAATAGTTTTATCCCCCAGATCCTGTACATAATCCTGTACCGCATCCACAGCTTCTTCCTTTGTCATACCGCCTACTGCAACATCCCCGATAAAGATCCGGTCCGCGATCACCGGATGTTCTCCTTTTTTTGCCTGTGCCGTCTGATGACCGAATCCCACTGTCAGCAACACGGCTGCCCCGAGAACCGGTAATACTCTGATCCATTTTTTCATGTTCTGTTCACCTTTCCAAATCATATCAGAAATGCAGATAAAATGCCGGTTACTACCATTGCCACCAGCACGATCAATACTACAATTGACGCTAACAGTCTTTTTTTCTTTGACCTTTTATACATTGTCCGAACCCTCCTGTTCCGGAATTCTTCCATACTGCGCATAAATCTTGTCAATCATACGCGAAGCCTCACTTTTTGTCAGGCTGTCAAGTTCAATATTAAACTCTATTCTATGATAAATCATCAAATGATTCAAGTCTCTTTTTTGTGCCGGAGTCAGCGGTCCCTGCTTTTTCACCTTGTAATGCAGCGGCTTTGGTACAAACAGTCCCGGCTCCTGCTGCTGATACTTCTGTTGCAGCATTAAAAACAGTTCTGCCGTTGCTTTTGCATCGTCCACCGCCCGGTGCGCATGTTCCCGGTCAATCTGAAAATATCCGCACAGTGCCTCCAGCGATTTTTTCTCCGGCTCCTTCAGTACTTTTCTGGCAATCTTCAACGTATCCAGGGCACTCCGCTCCAACGATATCTTATGATTGACTGCACATTGTTTCAAAAAACTGTAATCAAAGATCACGTTATGTCCAAGAAATGGCGCCTCTCCAGCAAACTCCAGAAATTTTCGCAAAGCCTCCTCTGCCTCCGGAGCATCCTTCACCATCTCCGACCGGATTCCTGTCAGTTCCGTAATCCGTGCATCAATCCTGCGATGCGGATTCACAAATGTCTGAAACGTGTCCCGCAACTGTCCGTCCACCAGACGCACCGCACCAATCTCCAGGATCCGGTCTGTTTTAACCTGCAGTCCGGTCATCTCCAGATCCACCGCAATCAGTTCTCTGATCGGTTCCATGTGGTATCTCCCTCCATTTCTGCTTCGCTGATTTCGGTAAATGCTGCTTCATTTGTTAACGGATCACGTACTTCATAGTCAAACAGTAACCACATCGGCTGTTCCTTCTGCCTCAGAGTTCCCCGTGCATCCAGCCAGTTAAATTTCTCCAGATGACAGTATTTTTTTTCCAGTCCATGTGCTCGCAGATAAGCGGATGTTTTCTTTTTCTCTAATGCCAGGTCCCGTGCCCATATCGGCCGGCTCTTGGATTTTTCAATTTTATACAGGTCAAAAATCAAAGCCTCTTCATAAGCCGCCCGATGTCCGGCATCCACACTCTCTGCAAATTCCAGTACTATTTCGGTCCTGCGCACACGGTTATGGCTGCAATCCAGATACCCATGACTTCTATAAAAATGTCCCATATCAAGAAACATTTGAAAAGCACTTGCATACCGTTGCTCCAGAACAGCCAGATATGTCAGAAACTGGCCACTATTATAATGAAGTTCCAACATTTCTTCCACCAGGCGGATTTCCAGCATCTCATCATAGGAAACCCATTTGCTGGCCAGCACTTCATACGGTGGTTTCGTCCGGTAGATCAGTCCATATTCGGATGCATGCTCATACATATAGGAACCTTTCAGTACTTTCAGAAATCCCAGCTGCAGCTGCTGCGGATGCAACGCATAAATGTCATCAAAAGACTGCTGAAATCTCTCATAATCTTCAAACGGAAGTCCTGCGATCAGATCCAGGTGCTGATGTATATTTTTCCCTGCTTTCACCCGGTTCACAGCCCGATACACGTCCTCTAACCGCATAGTACGGTGAATCTCACGGATTGTAGCTCCGTTCGTAGACTGTACACCAATCTCAAGCTGAATCAGCCCCGGCCGCATATCAGAAATCAGTTCCAGTTCATCCTCGCGGAGCAGATCTGCGGATATTTCAAAATGAAAATTCGTAATACCGTTGTCATGTTCCTTGATATAATTCCAGATTCCCATAGCATGCTCATGCCGGCAGTTAAAAGTACGGTCCACAAATTTCACCTGTGGCACTTTTGCATCAATAAAAAACTGCAGTTCCCTGTATACAAGCGGAAGACTGCGAAACCGCAGCTTCTTGTCTACCGAAGACAGGCAGTAACTGCAGGAAAACGGGCAGCCACGGCTGGATTCGTAATAAATGATCCGGTGTTCAAAATCCTGCAGATTCGCATAACAAAATGGAAGTTCGTCCATGGGAAGCAGGCTGCGCAGGGGTTGGACCGCCACCGTTCCATCCACTCGCCGATAGGAAATACCGTCGATTTTTTCCAATGAGCTTTCCTGTTCAAAACTGGTACACAGTTCAGTCAGTGTCCGTTCCCCTTCCCCCATCATAATTCCGGTAATCGCAGGATTTTCCTTCAGAAAACGTTCCGTCTCAAACGAAACCTCAGGACCACCAACCCAGATTGGCACCTCCGGCCGCAGCTTGTGAAATTCTGCCGCCAGTTCCCTTACATATTCAATGTTCCAGATATAGCAGGAAAAAATCAACACATCCGGTTTCTGGCAATAGATTTTTTCCAGAATATCATCCAGCTGATTATTAATGGTATATTCCGCCCGTTCTATCTTATGTCCCTGTGCTTCTGCATACGCCTGCAAAGAATAAACGGCCAAATTTGAATGGATATATTTTGCATTAATCGCGGTCAGTAAAATCTTCATCTAAAATCTTTCATCTCTTTTCTCTCTTTATGATCCGCATTCACCGATCATGTATCTTATTCATCTCAGTCTGAGTCAAATAAATCTGACTTGAACTTTTCATAAGTATTTCATACGATACCACAAACCCCAAAAAAAGTGAAGCGAAAAGGAATACAAAAAAATCTGCATTTCTCTCAGTCTGAGATGAATATGTCAGTTTACGCTGACCAGAATCACGCACCAGATTTCACGGGCGTTCGACTTGAACTATGCTTGCACATTTTCCCTGCAAAAGTTAAAATAATTTGTAACTATTCAAGAATTTTGAAAGGACGATTCGCATGATTGAAAGAACAGATATTTTTAACATTAACTTCTATAAAAAAGAGCGGTTTCACGGCAGCTACAAAGGCATGCACTACCGCATTGAAAAACATGAACCGGAAGAAGGGGACACTGTGCTTCGGGTGACTATATGGCCGGGACCTTATAATTTTGATACCACACCGGATGAACAAAAAAACTGCGCCAGCTATCCATTTACCGAGGATGGTCTGACGCAGGTATGTGATCATTTGAACGAATTTTATGCGGCACATTTTTGTAACTGAATCAATTCTTGTTTGTCTTGTTGTTGGCTGAAATTTAATTTTTAATACGAAAACGAAG
>OLPQ01001265.1_pt1 | contig 18727 bp, 17 predicted proteins | sample 1672451 | NCBI WGS metagenome assembly OLPQ01 (sample SAMEA3136687, study PRJEB25190) | human gut metagenome | biome: human gut; feature: human-associated habitat; material: faeces | place: Austria | collected 2013
CCCGCCACAGAGCCAGGTACCGGCAGCAGCGAACCGACTACAGAACCGGGGACCAGTGAGCCCTCCACAGAGGTGCCGCCGGTGGTGGATCCTTCCACAGAGCCGGATACAGAGGTGCCGCCTGTGATCGATCCTGACGAACCGGCGACAGAGCCGACGACGGATATTCCGCCGGTGGTGGATCCGGATGAACCCGTGACGGAGCCAGTCACAGAACCGGGGACAGAACCGGATACCGAAGAACCGACGACGGCTGATACAGAGCCCCAGACGGATGATACCAAAGATACGGATAAAAAGGATGAAGATAAGAAAGAGGACAATCAGGATAAGCCGGCTCTCACCAACGAGCAGCTCATTGCCCTCCAGAAGATTGTGATTCCTCCGGCCATTGAGGAGTCCTTCCGTTTTGTCACGGTAGAAAAGGATTACGCCATCGCCAACGTGGGAACTCTTCAGATTTATGAAGGAAAAGATACCGGTTCCGATGTGGTGGGAACCCTGGGAAAAGGCGGCGTCTGCTATGTCCTCAACGATCAGGACCCTTCCTGGTATTATGTGGAGTCCGGTGTGGTCAGAGGTTTCGTGCGGATTCCGGATCTTCTGACCGGAGCGGAGGCTGACGCTTACGTTGCCGAAAAAGGGGAGACGAACCTGGCAGTTGCCACGGCTTCCAAGGAGCCGATGGAAAACAGTGCCTATACCTATACGAAAACCACCGTCCGCAGCACTGTGGTCGGAAAACAGTATGCCCTCTGTACCACAGACGGCGTGAATGTCCGGGAAGGACGCACAGAAGATGCCAGAGTGGTGGGCGTCATGAAGCAGAATACGCTCTGCTACATACTGGCGGATGCCGACAGTGAGTGGATCTTTGTGGAGTCCGGCGATGTCCGGGGCTTTGTGAAGAGAGAGTACCTTTCCACCGGAGACGGCGTGGAAAATCAGATCCTGGAAAATGGCGAGTCCACTTATTCTTACGCGGATCTCAAGATTTCCGCGAAGGAAAACAAGGCCTGCTATTATACGATCACTTCTATTAAAAAAGGAAGCATTTCCGATTCCATCCGGGAATCCATGCTGAAATATGCCTCCCAGTTTATCGGAAATCCCTATGTCTGGGGCGGCACCAGCCTGACGCTGGGAGCGGACTGCTCCGGTTTTGTCCAGAGTATTTATTCTGCTTACGGCTACAGCATTCCCAGAGTGGCAGAGACCCAGGCCCAGTATGGCATGCAGATCCCGGTTTCCGAGGCGAAGCCCGGCGACCTGATCTTCTATGCGAAGGATGGAGCCGTTTATCACGTTGTCATGTACATGGGCGACGGAAAGACCATTGAGGCGGCCAACAGCAATCAGGGTATCATCTGCTCTGTGGTGGATACGGCTCATGCAGTCTGGGCGACCCGGATCATCTCCGACAGCGATTCGGATAAGATCGAGCAGGTCAATGACAACGCGGCCAAAGGTGTGGCCTACACCAAGGCGAAAGCCGGCGATTCCGGCAATTATCTGGGCAGATTCAAGCTCACCGCATACTGCAGCTGCCCGATCTGCTGCGGCAAATGGTCCGGCGGAGCGACGGCGGGCGGCACGGTTCCGGTACAGGGACGTACAGTGGCCATGGCTGGCGTGCCTTTTGGCACCAAGCTGGTGATCGGCGGCCTCATCTATACCGTGGAGGACCGCGGAACCCCTTACGGACATGTGGATATTTATATGAATAGTCATACGGACGCCACGAATTTCGGCGTTCAGTATGCAGATGTATATCTGGCAAATCAGCAGTAGTGCAAAAGGCCGTTAAAGGAAAGCTTTAGCGGCCTTTTTGAGAAAGGAAACCGATGACGAAAGCAGAATTCTTGGAAATGATGGAGCAGAAGCTCACCGGCGAACTGGATGAGAACACGGTCGCAAAGACCCTTCGTTATTACAGCGAATACATTGATTCGGAAACACGAAAAGGAAGATCGGGGGAGGAAGTCCTGGAGGAACTGGGAAGTCCGCTTCTGATCGCGAGAACGATCCTGGATACCCATGTAAGCGGGGCCACGGATTTTTCAAAAAAACGGACAGAACAGGAGCCAAAGGAAGAAGAAAAGGGGGATAAGAGCCATCCGTGGAACAAATGGCTGTTTCTTCTGATCCTTGTGGCGGTTCTGTTTTTGCTGTTCACAATTCTGAGAGCGCTGCTCCCGGTATTGCTGCCGGTGCTCCTGGTACTTTTTGTGCTCAGCCTTTTTAAAAAAGAATAACTGGAGAGGGAAGAAATGGAGGAAAAGAAAGACTATAAACTGTATCTGGACACAGCGACCCTGGCCGGGAAGCTGATGCTCCAGAACGGGGCGGAGATTTACAGGGTCGAGGACACGATCCAGCGGATGCTGGCTGTCTCCGGCCTTAAGACGGCAGAGGCCTATGTGACGGCCACCGGAATCATGGTCACACTGGACGATCCCAAGGAGGATTCCATGACTGTAATTAAGAGGATTCCGAGTCGCGGTACGGACCTGAATACGGTCAGCATTGTCAACGATATTTCGAGAAAATTCTGCAGCGGGCAGATGACGCTGAAGGAAGCATTCCATGATCTCAAGCACCTGGATTCCAGGCAGTATACGGAATTTCAGAAGGCTCTGGGCGTGATCGGAGTGGCTCTTTTTTTTGCCCTGGTGTTCGGCGGCTCCTGGAGGGACGCTCTGGCGGCGGGAATCGACGGTGTGCTCATCGTTCTAGCCCTTCGTTTTTCCAAATGGCTCTCGCTTAACGCCTTTATGGAGACGATGCTCTCCTCCGTGCTTCTGGCGGCGGGAGCAGTGGTCATGAGCCGGCTCATAGATATCAACGTGGACACGGTGATCATCGGAGCCATCATGCCCATCGTTCCCGGTGCGGCCTTTACGATCGCGATCCGGGACACGCTGCAGGGAGACTATGTGGCCGGAAGCGCCAAAGTGCTGGAGTCTCTCATCAAGGTGGCGGCCATTGTGGTGGGCGCCGGTCTTGGAATGATTATGACAGGGGGATTTCACTTATGATCGTACAGGTAATCAGCGCATTTTTTGCAATTCTGGCATTTTCGGTGGTAAATAACGTGCCGAAAAAATTTCTTCTCTACTGTGGACTGGAGGGCTCGGTGGGCTGGTTTGTCTACCTGATCTTCCTGCCTGCCCAGGGGGCGGTCATGGCGAACTTTTTCGGTTCCCTGGCCCTTGCCATCATGGCCCATGTGTTTGCCCGCGTCTTCAAAGCACCGGTGACGGTCTTTCTGATCCCCGGTCTTCTGATTCTGGTTCCCGGAGCGGGCCTTTTCCGTTCTGCTTATCAGCTTTTTCTTGGAACCAAGGATATGGCGGCTTTTTATATGCTCCAGACTCTGGAGATCGCCGGGATGATTGCCCTGGCGGTTTTTGTGGTGGATTCTTTCTTCTCTGTGATTAACAAGAAACGTAGAGACCTAGAAGAACTTCACGCAGAGAAAAAATAAAAAAAAGAAGGTAAAGTTATGAATGGAAAAGTGAAAGCATTTCTGAAACGAAAAGATGTGGTCTTCTCAGCGAGCCGCTACGGCATTGACGCCCTGGGAGCTATGGCACAGGGATTGTTTGCGTCCCTGCTGATCGGAACGATCTTAAGCACCCTGGGAGAGCAGCTGGGGATCGCTGTTCTTGTGACCATCGGCGGTTACGCGAAGGCGGCCACCGGTCCGGCTATGGCAGTCGCCATCGGTTACGCCCTGAAAACGCCGCAGCTGGTGTTATTCTCTCTGATTGCCGTCGGCGCTGCAGCCAATGAGCTCGGCAAAGCAGGCGGTCCTCTGGCAGTTCTGGTGGTGGCTATCGTCGCCTCCGAGTGCGGTAAAATCGTCTCCAAAGAGACAAAAATCGATATCATCGTCACCCCGGCCGTCACGATTTCCATCGGTGTGCTTTTGTCCCTGTTCTGTGCGCCTGCCATCGGTAAAGCCGCAAGCTCTGTGGGAAATGCCATCATGTGGGCGACGGAGCTTCAGCCCTTCTTCATGGGCATCCTCGTCTCTGTGCTGGTTGGCGTGGCACTGACCCTTCCGATCAGCAGCGCGGCCATCTGCGCGGCATTGGGACTGACCGGTCTTGCCGGCGGAGCGGCTGTAGCTGGCTGCTGTGCCCAGATGATCGGTTTTGCAGTGATGAGCTTTAAGGAAAATAAGTGGGGCGGACTTTTCGCCCAGGGCATCGGTACTTCGATGCTCCAGATGGGAAATATCGTTCGGAATCCCCGGATCTGGCTGCCTCCGACTTTGGCTTCCGCCATCACGGGCCCTCTGGCTACCTGTCTTTTCCATCTGAAAATGAACGGCGCCGCTGTGGCTTCCGGAATGGGAACCTGCGGCCTGGTGGGGCAGATCGGTGTTTACACCGGCTGGGTCAACGATGTGGCAGCAGGCACGAAAACCGGAATCACAGCCTTTGACTGGATCGGCATGATCCTGATCTGCTTCATCCTTCCGGCAGTGCTGACCCTTCTCATCGCAGTACCTTTCCGGAAAAATGGCTGGATTAAAGAAAATGACCTAAAGCTGGATCTGTAAAGATTCAACCTGCTTTTGCGAAAGGACAGATCTATGAAAGAAAATGAGATCCTGAAAATTTACGGGACCGATTATAAAGAGATGACAAAGCTTCTGCTTACGGAAGCGGAGCTTGAGAGCCGGATCCCGGCAAAAAATGCCAGGATTGGCATCAAGCCGAACCTGGTGGCTCCCTCGGAGGCTTCCTGGGGAGCGACGACCCACCCGGAGATCGTGGCCGGTATCATCGAATACCTTCAGGAGAGAGGTTTTACACAGCTTCTTGTGCTGGAAGGCTCCTGGGTTGGGGATAAAACTTCGGAATCTGCCGAAGTATGTGGATATCTGGACCTTTGCAGGCAATATGGAGTTTCTTTTGTGGATACACAGAAGGACTCTTTTCATGTACGCGACTGTAAAGGGCTGGAGCTGAACCTCTGCGACGGGGCGGCGGGCCTTGATTTTCTCATTAATGTGCCGGTGCTGAAAGGCCATTGCCAGACGAAACTGACCTGCGCCCTGAAAAATATGAAGGGCTTGATTCCAAACCAGGAGAAGCGCCATTTTCATGCGATGGGCCTTCACAAGCCGATCGCCCACTTAAGCGCCGGCCTTCATCAGGATTTTATCGTCGTGGACCATATCTGCGGGGATCTGGATTTTGAGGACGGGGGCAATCCGGTGGTGCGAAACTGCATTATGGCGGCTGTGGACCCGGTTCTCGTGGATGCTCACGCGGCGGACCTTCTCTATTATAAGCCCTCGGACATTCCCTATATCACGATGGCGGAGGAGCTCGGCGTGGGAAGCGCGGATCTTTCCAAGTTAGAGATCCGGCTTGTCGGCGGCGAGAAGAGCGAAGCGGAAGATAAGAAACGCCTACCGGAATCCCGTAAGGTGGTGGAGCTTAAGGACGCGGTGGAAGAGGTGGAATCCTGCAGTGCCTGCTACGGCTACCTGATTCCGGCCCTTGCCATGCTCAAGGATGAGGGGCTTTTTGGGAAGCTCCATGAAAAAATCTCCATCGGTCAGGGCTACCGGGGAAAAGAAGGGACTCTCGGCGTGGGAAACTGCACGAGAAAGTTTGCTCATTCCTGTCCAGGCTGCCCGCCGACAGAGCAGGAAATCTATGAATTTTTAAAAGCATATCTTAATGGAAAAAGTTCTTGATTTCCGGAATGTATCACTTTATACTGATGCTACAAGAAAGCGCCGGAACAGGCGCAAAATCTAAAAAAGAGGGAGAAAACGAACGTGAAAATGAAGAAAAAACAGATCGCGATGCTGATTTTCATTGCGATTATCGCTGTCTTTCTGGTGGTGTCTTTTCAGACACCGGGAACAATTGCAGACAGAGAGACGTACCAGTGCGGCACTTACGCGACCATCTGGTCTCTGCTTCCGCCGGTGATCGCCATCGGCCTGGCTCTGGTGACGAAGGAGGTTTACACCTCTCTTCTGGCAGGTATCATCACAGGAGCCCTTCTCTATGCAAACTTTAATCTGGAGCTTATGATCAACACGATGCTTTTCAATGAAGAGGGCGGAATGGTCTACAAGCTCTCAGACTCCGGAAACGTGGGAATTCTTGTTTTCCTGGTTATGCTGGGAATCCTGGTATCTCTTTTGAACCGGGCAGGCGGTTCCGCAGCCTTCGGTAAATGGGCATCGAAGCACATCAAAACCCGGATCGGAGCCCAGATTTCTGTCATGATCCTGGGTGTGCTGATCTTTGTGGATGATTATTTTAACTGCCTGACTGTGGGAAGCGTTATGCGGCCGGTGACGGACCGTCATAAAGTATCCCGAGCAAAGCTTTCCTATATCATCGACGCCACGGCGGCTCCGGTCTGCATCATCGCTCCCATCAGTTCCTGGGCTGCAGCCGTCACCTCCTCCGTTCCTTCTGATTCCGGAATCAACGGCTTTGCCGTCTTTATCCAGACGATACCCTATAACCTGTACGCACTGCTGACTCTGGTGATGCTGCTCGCTACGACCCTTCTCCGGGTGGATTTCGGTCCGATGAAAAAGCATGAGATGAACGCCATCAAGGGCGATCTTTTCACGACGCCGGGAAGACCTTACGAGGGCAACGAGGAAGAGATTCAGAAGGAAAATTCCCATGTGCTGGATCTTGTGCTTCCGGTGGCTGTCCTGATTGTGAGCTGTATCGTAGCCATGATCTATACCGGCGGTTTCTTCAGCGGCGCTTCTTTTGTGGATGCGTTTGCCAATTCCAGCGCTTCCGTAGGTCTGGTTCTCGGCGGAGCGGTGGCTCTGGTCTTTACCTTTATTTACTACATGATGCGTGATGTACTGTCCTTCCAGGAATTTACCGAGTGTATTCCCGAGGGCTTTAAATCCATGATCGCCCCGATCCTGATCCTCACGATGGCCTGGACGCTGTCCGGTATGACGAACCTTCTGGGAGCGAAAGTTTTCGTGGCCGATATGGTGGCAAAATCTGCCGGTTCCCTGCAGGGCTTCCTTCCGATGGTGATCTTCCTCGTGGCTGCGTTCCTGGCTTTCGCTACGGGAACTTCCTGGGGAACTTTCAGCATCCTGATCCCGATTGTCATTGGAGTTTTCCCCTCCGGTCAGATGATGGTGATCTCTATTGCTTCCTGCCTGGCAGGAGCTGTCTGCGGCGATCATTGTTCCCCGATCTCCGATACGACGATCATGGCCTCCGCCGGCGGTCACTGTGAGCATGTCAACCATGTCTCCACCCAGCTGCCTTACGCCCTTCTGGTGGCAGTTATCTGTCTCGTCGGATACTTTATCATCGGCATTCTTCAGGCCGCGGGCGCAGCAGGCCTCTCTTGGATCGCCTTGCCGGTCTGCATTGTCCTCATGGTGGGCGTGCTGCTGGTGATCCGCTCAAGAAATGGGGGAAAAGAGGAGATTTAAAGAAAATACTCCCCCAGCCCCTCCGGCACCTCTCCTTCGCTGATGATGCCAGAAAGCTCTGAGGCGTGGCAGAGGTGGTGGAAGCAGCGAGTGGAAAATTTGCTGCTGTTGCAGAGGAGATAGGCTTTTTTCGACCGCTCCATCATATGAAGCCGGATATAATCTTCGGCTTCGGAGATATCCGTAAGCTCTCCGTTGTCAGAGAGACCACGACAGGAGAAAAAGAAAAAATCCGCGTTGTACCTGGCGATGGTGGCGTAGGCCTCCTCGCCGGAAAGGGCGCAGCTGCTGTTTAAAAGGATTCCGCCGGTGGAAACCGCCCGGAGATTATATTCGCAGAGCTTCATCAGGGCCCGGATGCCGTTGGTGATGACCGTAATATTTTCTTTCAGAGCCAGAAATGGAATCAGGTTGAAGGCACTGGAGGAAGCGTCAAGAAAGACGACCGCGCCGTCTCCCACGAGGGAGGCGGCCTTTTTTGCAATCGTGACCTTTTCCTGCGACTGCTCCAGCTCCCGGAGGAGAAAAGGGATCCGCTGCCGGGAAACGTCGTTGTCGTCGAGGATGGCCCCGCCGTAGATGCGTTTCAGAAGATGCTGCCGCTCCAGCGAGACCAGGTCCCTACGGATCGAAGGCTCGCTGGTAAAGAGCCGGGTGGAGAGATCCTTGACGGTGACTTTTTTATCGTGAACCAAAATTTTTAAGATACTTCTTTCTCTGTCTGTATTCATAAAATCCTTTCTGAAAAGTCATGGGCTTCCTTTGCTGTTTCTTCCAGCATAATCCCCAAATGTTAAAAAATGCAGAAGCTTTTGTAAAAAACGATCATCCATCTGAGCGATCTTTCATAATCCGTGGCGCGTCTTGCGCTTTTTTTCGTTCCTGTGCTATAGTCAGGCCATCGGATAATAAGTGTCAGAAATAAATCCGATTCTGTTGAAAATGGCACCAGACGGCCGCTGTGTGCAGGCACTTTTTTGAAAAGTGTAAAGACAGAAAGTATGTAGATAGAATCAATGCATGTAGCAGGAGGAGATAAAAAAATGAAAAAAGAACTGAAAAAAGCAGGAGCTGTTATAGCAGCAGGAGTCATGTTACTTTCTCAGACACAGATGTTTTCTATCGGAGCAAAAGCAGACGAGACCGCAGAACCTATCACGATCCAGTTCTGGCACACCAGAGGTTCAGGAGCAAACTATGAGGTGGTTCAGCATGAAGTAGAAGAGTTCAACAACACCATCGGAAAAGAAAAAGGAATCACCGTGGAAGAAACTTTCATTGGAAACTACAACGACATTCTCGCCAAGACCCAGCTGGCAGTTCAGTCCGGGGAGGCTCCACAGGTTGTCGTATCCGGAAACACCTTTGTAAACTATCTTCTGGAGGACGGCGTGCTGGCAGATATGGCTCCGCTGGCAGAGGAGACCGGCTGGGACAGAAATAACATGCTGGATCCCTTCCAGGAGATCAACGGAAACACCGACGGAACCCTTTATTCCGTGCCTTATATCCGTTCCACTCCGCTGTTTTACTATAACAAGACCATGGCGGATGCAAAGGGACTGACTGCTCCCACCACCGTGGAGGAGATGGAAGAGTTCTGTAAAGCACTCTACGAGGAAGGTTCCGTGTCCGGTCTCTGCATAGGAAACGACTTCGGTTATCTCCAGGCAGCACACCTCTATCAGCTGGGTTCCGCTTACCTTGCAGACGACGGAAATTCTTCCCCGGCGCTGGAGGACGGAACCATGGAAAAGGTCCTTGGTGACTGGAGAAGCTGGGTTGACGAGGGCTGGTGCGAAGCCTACGATGCCACCGATGCAGGAACCGTCATGACCGAGGAATTTTCCCAGCAGAAGCTTGCGAGCATGATTGGAAGCTCCGGAATGCTGGCAACCCTGAGCCAGAATGCGAAGGACAACGGCTTTGAGCTGGGAGCCAGCCAGTATCCGACTTATGATGCCGAAAAACCGGTGGCAATGATCGGCGGCGGAAACGTCTGCATCATCTCCGAGGGCAATACTGACGAGCAGATTAAGGCTTCCTGGGAGTTCGTACAGTTCCTGATGAGCGATGAGGAAGTGACCTACAATACGATGCACACCGGTTATGTGCCCGTGACCAAATCTGTAGCTGATTACGAGGGGATGAAAGATTTCTGGAACGAAAATCCGCTGTACAAGGTCGCTTACGACCAGACCGCTACCGGACACTGCCAGGAGCAGCCCTACAGCCCGTACCTTCAGGACTTCACTCAGGCCTGCTGGGATGCTGTTTCTCTTTTGATCTGCGACCAGAGCATCGACGCGCAGGAAGCCGTTCAGCAGATTAAAGACACCAGCGCTGAGTTCTTTGGCTGAAGCCGAAAGAAATGAAGGTTGCGGCAGCCAGCCGCGGACAGCAGTCGGGGGCAAAGAAGTTTGCCCCCGAAATCTTTAAAAAGGGGAGCATAAATATGGCTGAAATAAAGCTGCATCATGTATCGAAAATTTTTAATCAGGTCCGCGTCATCGACAGTCTAGACCTGGTCATCCCTGACGGAAAATTTACCGTACTGGTAGGGCCTTCAGGCTGCGGAAAAACCACCCTTTTACGGATGATCGCAGGTCTGGGACCGGCTACTTCCGGGCAGGTTCTGATGGATGGGCAGGATATCACCGATCTTGACCCGGGAAAAAGAGACATAGCCATGGTTTTCCAGAATTATGCGATTTATCCCATGATGACCGTACGGGACAACATTGATTTCGGATTGAAAAACAGAAAAGTTCCAAAGGCAGAGCGTCAGCGGAGAATCGCCGAGGTGGCCAGAATGACCGGTCTTACGGAGCTTCTGGACCGGCGGCCCTCGACGCTTTCCGGCGGTCAGCGTCAGAGAATTGCTCTGGCCCGGGCCATGGTGAAGCAGCCGAAAGTTTTTCTCATGGATGAGCCGCTTTCCAATCTGGATGCCAAGCTCCGGAACTCAATGCGTTCCGAACTCATCGAGCTGCATAAAAACCTGGGAACCACCTTTGTCTATGTGACCCACGATCAGGTGGAGGCCATGGCTATGGCGGATATGATCGTCCTCATCAATAAAGGGAAAATCATGCAGAAAGGAAATCCGAGAGAGCTTTATAACGATCCGGACAATACCTTTACCGCCCAGTTTATGGGAACGCCGCCCATGAATGTGTTTTCCTGCGACGGAAAGATCCAGATGGGCTTCCGGCCGGAGCGGGCAGAGCTTTCCAGGACGGAAAACGGAAAGGCTGTCTATCGGAGAAAAGCCCGGATCATCACCTGCGAGATGCTGGGAAGCGAGACCGTTTACAAAGTGGAGACCGGGGACGGTATCATGATGGTAAAAAGCCGCGAGTGCGAGTTTGAGGCCGGAGAGGAATGTCATCTTTCCGTTCCCGATGAGTTTGTCCTGTTTTTTGACGGGGAAGGACAGCGGATCCGCCTGGAAACAGGGGAGAACCGGGAGGCTTATCTTCGGAGAATCAGAGGTGAGTATCATGGATGAAGAAAGAAAGCGCCGGAACCGCAGGAAAAAATGGAAGGACTGGCTGGGTTCCTGGCTGATGATTCTGCCGACCCTCTGCTTTCTCCTGGTGTTTACAATCTATCCGATACTGAATATTGTCCGGCTCAGCTTTTTTAAGGGAAATGCGCTGAAGCCGCTGAAACAGTTTGTGGGGCTGGACAATTACCGGCAGCTCTTTTTTGTGAAAACAGATTTTCTGACCGCATTGAAAAACACGGGCTACTATACTATGATGGTGGTAGTGATACTTCTCACGCTGGCTCTTCTTTTTGCCCTCTGGATGAGGGCGGACCGGAAGATCAACGAGGTATCGCAGGTGCTGATCTTCACACCGCATCTGATTGCATCCATTTCCTGCGCCTTCATCTGGACCTGGCTCTACAACAAAAATGCTTATGGCTTATTCAATACGGTACTCGGCTGGTTTCACATCCCCTGTTCGGCATTGTGCTGGTGGCTTTCATGATTCCGGAGCAGATTACCTACATCAGCGTGTACCTGATGTTTTCGGTCATCGGAATCTGGAACTCCTACTTCTGGCCGCTGGTCATGACGAACAGCGATAAATTCCGTCCGCTGACGCTTTATGTGGAAAAACTCAAGCAGGATGCGGAGCAGGGCTTGCAGTGGAATCTCATCATGGCGGGTAACCTGATTTTGGTTGTGCCGATACTGATTATCTACTGTTTTGGAAGCAAACAGATCATCAAAGCTTTTACTTACAATGGGATTAAGTGACAGGAGGGATTTTTTATGGGAAAACATGTGATTGTTATTTCTGAGGACGCGCTGATTTATGAAGATACGGCAACTCTGGAACAGCTGCCGGTTTTCAGTTCGATCTGGAAAAAGGCCGCCCGGGTGGAGCAGGTGCGGAGCATTTATCCGACCCTCACCTACCCCTGCCATACCACGATGATGACGGGCTGCTATCCGGACCGCCACGGCATTGTAAATAATGAACTCAGTAATGTGAAGGAGCTTTCTTCGGACTGGAACTGGTTTTATGATAAGGTAAAAGTTCCGTCGATTTTCGATCGGGCGAAGGAGAAAGGACTCTCCACGGCGGCTGTCTTCTGGCCGGTGACGGGAAACTGTTCTTCGATCGACTATCTCATCGATGAATACTGGCCCCAGAGCGAGACGGAGACGGCACAGCATTGTTTCCGGGCCAGCGGAAGCTCTGAGGAGGTCGTGAAGAACTGCATCGAGCCGAACCTCTGGATGCTCAAACACCGGATTCATCCCTACTGTGACGAATTTATCACCGCGAGCGCTTGTAGTATCATCCGGAATTACCAGCCGGATATTCTGATGATTCATCCGGCAAACATCGACGGCTACCGCCACCAGACCGGCCTCTTCAGCCCGAAGGTGACGCACGGCCTCCACGAGATTGACAACTGGCTGGGCTGGCTCATCAAGGCGACCCAGGATGCGGGAACCTGCGAAGATACGGATTTTTTCATCGTCAGCGACCACGGCCAGATCAATATCGAGCGGGTGGTTTGCCCGAACGTGCTTCTGGCCGAGCGTGGCCTCATTACGCTGGGAGAAAATCATGAAGTCAAAGACTACACGGCCATGATTAAGTCCACCGGAGCCTCCGCCCAGGTTTTCCTTAAAGATCCTTCGGACCGGCAGGCCTGGGAGAAGACCTATGCGGTTTTGAAGGAACTCTGTGAGGCCGGCGTCTACGGCATCAGCCAGGTTTATACCACGGAAGAGATCCGGGAAAAAGAGCATCTGGCCGGGGATTTCTCCTTCGTGCTGGAGACCGACGGCTATACCTCATTCAGTGGAAGCTGGTACGGGCCGGTGGTCCGGGGCTTCGATACCTCCGATTACCGATTCGGCCACGCCACCCACGGCCATCATCCGGACCGTGGTCCGTCGCCGACTCTCATCGCCTTCGGTCCTTCCATCAAAGAAGGCGCTGTCCTGAAAAACTGCCGGTTGGTGGATGAGGCCCCCACCTTTGCAGCGGCTCTTGGTTTTACCATGGAAGGGACAGACGGAAGAGTGCTTCATGAGATCCTGAAATAAGAAAGGATATTCCTTGCAGACCTCACTGGAATATGATACACTGTATGCAGTTTTGGGCAAATATCATACACAGGAGGAGAAAACAAATGGAAAAAGTTTACATTATGGAGCATCCGCTGATCCAGCACAAGATTTCAATGCTGAGAGACAAGAATACCGGAACCAACGAGTTTCGTAAGCTGGTGGAGGAGATCGCTGTTCTTATGGGCTACGAGGCGTTCCGCGATCTTCCGACCGAGGATGTGGAGATTGAGACTCCGATCGAGACCTGCAAGACTCCCTTTATCTCCGGTAAAAAACTGGCTGTCATTCCGGTGCTTCGTGCCGGCCTTGGAATGGTAAACGGTATTCTGACCCTGGTTCCGTCCGCAAAGGTTGGCCATGTGGGACTCTACCGTGATCCTGTGACCCATGAGCCTCACGAGTATTACTGCAAACTTCCTGAGTCCATCAACGAACGTATCAATGTCATCGTTGACCCGATGCTGGCAACCGGCGGTTCTGCCGAGGCAGCTGTGGACTATGTAAAGAAACAGGGCGGCCGCAACATCAAATTCATGTGCATCATCGCAGCTCCGGAAGGACTGAAGAGACTTCACGAGGCACATCCGGACATTCAGATCTACTGTGGTCATCTGGATCGCTGCCTGAATGAGCACGCATACATCTGCCCGGGTCTGGGCGATGCCGGAGACCGTATCTTCGGAACCAAATAAGACCATGGGATACAGAGCAGGAGAGGAAAAGGATCTTGAGGGTATCATGGCAGTTATCCATGATGCCCAGCGGACTATGGGAGAGGCCGGACTGGATCAGTGGCAGGACGGTTATCCGTCTGAAGAAATTATCCGTGATGACATCAGAAATGGAGAGAGCAGAGTCTGGGAGGAGGATGGAACGATCCTCGGCACCGCTATGCTTTCTTTCCGGGGAGAACCTAACTATGACCGGATCTATGACGGCGAGTGGAAGCTCGGCAACGTTTCCTATGCGACGATCCACCGGATTGCCGTGCTGTCTACGATCCGGAGACACGGAATTGCCGGAAAGCTTCTTGGGGCGATGGAAGAAGAGATCCGCGGAAACGGTTTTTCTGTGATCCGGATGGACACCCACCGGGATAATGTGCCTATGCAGACCTGGCTTGGAAGCCATGGCTTTGTCCACTGCGGAACCATTTTCCTTGGAAGAACCGACGAGACAAGAATGGCTTTTGAAAAAGCGCTTTCCTTAGAAAAATAAGAAAAGTATTTAAGACAGGCTGCGGAAGATTTTCCGCGGCCTGAACTGTTTCTGCAGAAAGGATGAAAGACATGGAAAAGAGAAACTTTCACCTCCGGATCGCGAAGCCGGAGGATGCGGAGGAAATTCTTAAAGTATATGCCCCCTATGTGGAAAAGACTGCCATCACCTTTGAGTATGAAGTGCCCTCCGTGGAGGAATTTCGCGGAAGAATCGAGAACACGCTGCAGCATTATCCTTATCTGGTGGCGGAGGATGAGACCGGGATTCTGGGTTATGCCTACGCGGGTCGTTTTCAGACACGGGCGGCCTACGACTGGGCCGTGGAGACTTCAATTTACATCCGGATGGATCAGAAGCGTCGGGGCCTGGGCCGGATCCTCTATGATGCACTGGAGGAGGGCTTAAAAGAGCAGGGCATCTTAAACGTCAACGCCTGCATCGCCTGTACGGATCAGGAGGACGAGCACCTCACCAATGACAGCATCTATTTTCACAAGCATCTGGGCTATCGCCTGGTGGGAAAATTTTATCAGTGCGGCTATAAATTTCACCGCTGGTACGATATGGTCTGGATGGAGCGGATGATCGGGGAACACAAGGAAAATCAGGAACCGATCCGGTTGTTTCCCGAAATTTATATCAATTTTTTACACTGGCTTTCGAAAAGTGTGTAAGATATTTAATTGACATTTAATCTTTTTTAAGTATAATAAACTTAATGACCCCAGGGTCGAAAGCTCAAAAAGCTTTTCGGGCTTGCACGAAAACGCTATACTAGGGGGTTAAAGCAAAACGTATATTGCATGAGAGGAGATTACAAATGTCAGTTTCTTACGAAAAAGAGAAAAAAATCTTCCGTCTGGATACGGAAAACAGCACCTATCTCATCGGCCTTACCACCGAGGGCTATGTGGGCCACATTTACTACGGCGACCGCCTGGAAGGAGAAGTGGAGAATTATCTGCTTCGCATCGATGAGCATCCCTTCACTCCCAGCGTGGTAAAAAGAGAGAAATCATCCTTCCTGGACCGTTTCCCGACCGAATACCCCACCGGCGGTGTCGGCGATTTCCGGGAGAGCTGCCTCAATGTCCGCAATGCCGACGGACGCCGGGGCTGCGAGATCTTCTATGAAGGCCACGAGATCTACAAAGGAAAGAAAAAACTCGAGGGGCTGCCCGCCTCCTTTGGAACCGAGGAAGAAGTGGAGACGCTGGATCTGATCTTAAAAGACCCGATCCTGGGCCTCAAGGTGATCCTGAGCTATTCCATTTTTGAAAAAGAGGACATTATCGCGAGAAGCGTCCGCCTGATAAACGAGGGCAGCGAGACGCTGAAAGTGGAAAAAGTTTACAGCGCCTGCGTGGATATGGACAACGAAGATTTCGAGATGCTGAGTCTTCACGGTTCCTGGGCGAGAGAGCGTCACATCCAGACCCGGCAGCTGGCTTACGGAAAACAGCTGGTATCTTCCTTCCGCGGAGAGTCCAGCCATCAGGAGCATCCCTTCATTGCTCTTCTGACACCGGGAACCAGCCAGAAGAGCGGAAAGGTTTACGGCATGCATTTCGTTTATTCCGGAAACTTCGTGGCTCAGGCCGAGCGCTGCCAGTATGATACGGTTCGTATGACGATGGGCATCAGTCCGGAGGATTTCTGCTGGCCGCTGGCTTCCGGAGAGGCTTTCCAGGCTCCGGAGGTCATTCTCACCTATTCCGGAGCCGGTCTTGGAAAAATGACCAGAAGCTACCAGAAATTTTACCGGAACCATATGATCCGCAGCCCCTACAACCACAAGAAACGCCCCATCCTGATCAACAACTGGGAGGCCACTTATTTTGATTTCAATACTGACAAGCTTCTCTCCATCGCCCGTCAGGCGAAAGCATGCGGCATCGAGATGCTGGTTATGGACGACGGCTGGTTCGGAAAAAGAAACAGCGACAACTGCTCCTTAGGCGACTGGACTGTCAACACCGAGAAGATCACCGGCGGCCTCAAACATCTGGTGGACGAGGTCAACAAGATCGGCCTGGCCTTCGGTATCTGGTTTGAACCGGAAATGATCTCCCCGGATTCCGAGCTTTACCGTAAGCATCCGGACTGGGCAATCCAGATCCAGGGAAGAGAGGCGACCGAGTGCCGTCAGCAGTACGTTCTCGACCTCTCCCGTCCCGAGGTGCGCGATTATGCCTACGAGTGTGTGGCTTCGATCTTAAGAAGCGCCAATATCGTTTATGTAAAATGGGATATGAACCGCCAGCTCTGCGACCTCGGCAGCTCTTATCTCGATAAAGAGCATCAGCAGGAGCTTTATCACCGGTATGTGCTGGGCGTTTACGAGATGCAGGAGCGGCTGGTACAGGAATTCCCGAACCTGCTTCTGGAGAATTGCTCCGGCGGCGGAGCCCGTTTTGATCCGGGTATGCTCTACTACAGCCCCCAGATCTGGTGCTCCGACGACACCGATGCTATCGAGCGGCTGGAGATTCAGGAAGGAACGGCTCTCATTTACCCGCTGTCCGCTATGGGCGCTCATGTCAGCGACTGCCCGAACCACACCGTTGGCCGTGTGACACCGTTTGAGACCAGAGGCCATGTGGCCCTTGCCGGAACCTTCGGCTATGAGCTCGATGTGACCCGGATCCCGGAGGAAGACCGGAAGGTGATTCCGGCTCAGGTGGAAATGTACCATAAATATCACGATCTGGTACGGGAGGGCGACTACTATCGCATCGCTTCCTATCGGGAGAATCATCTCTACGACTGCTGGACTGTGGCTGCCGGGGATAAGAGTGAGGTGCTTGTGACCTATGTGCAGGTGCTCGGTGTCCCCAATCCGATCACAAGAAAAATTTATCTGGACGGTTTCGACGAGAAAGCGACCTACCGTCTGGAGGGAACCGAGGAGGTTTATACCGGTTCCATGCTGATGAAGGCTGGCTTCCTGATCCGCGGACTTTACGGAGATTTCAAGAGTAAGCTGTATCATTTCGTAAGAGTATAAAAAACTGTATTTACGGGGGAGAACATTTGCCTGGCGGAGAGGAAACTTTCCGGCAGGCACAAACTGCGTAGGGAGGTATTACAAATGGCGAAAGTCAGACTGGCGGATATTGCCGCCCAGGTCGAGGTGAGCACGGTAACGGTGCATAACGCCCTGACCGGACAGAAAGGCGTCAGCAATGAGCTGAGGGCCAGAATACAGAAAGTAGCGGCAGAGATGGGGTACCGGCCGGTCTCCGCGGCCAGAAGACAAGAGCGGAGCCGGATGCTGAAAAGCATTGGCGTTCTGATCCACGAGAAATACCTGGCGGAGTATACGACTTTCTATTGGAAAATGTATCAGGAGCTGGCTCTGGTGGCCACGGACAAAAATTGTATGGCCGCTGTGGAGATCTTAAAGCACGACATGGAGGATCACTTGCTCCTTCCCAGGATGGTGGAGGAAAATCAGGTGGAAGGCCTCATTGTCATGGGAGAGATCAGCAAAGATTACATTCATTTCATGAAGGAGCAGACGAAGCTTCCGATCATTTTCCTGGATTTTTACGACAAGGAGCTGTCGGAAGATGCGGTGATTGCCGACAATTTCTATGGGATGTACCTTCTGACGGAGTATCTTTTTGAACGGGGATACCAGAAGCTCGCCTATGTGGGCAGCATCCACCGGACCAGCAGCATCATGGACCGCTACTGCGGTTTCTATAAGGCGCTGCTGGAGCACGGGGAAGAACTTCCGGCGGAGTGGCTGATCGAGGACCGCGACCGGACCGGAAATGTGGAATTTTCCGTACCGGAGAAGCTTCCCGAGGCCTTTGTCTGCAACTGTGACCTGACGGCGGGAATCCTCATGATAAAGCTGGAAGAGATGGGCTACAAGATTCCCGGGGATGTGGCGGTCATCGGTTTCGATAACTTCCTCTACCCCGGTTTCCCGGATAAAAAGATCACGACGTATGAGGTAAATACCAGGGCGATGGTAAAGATCGCTCTGGAGAAGGTTATGAAACGACTGAAGAATCCTTCTTCCGGAAGGGGACTGAACGTTGTTTCCGGTCAGATCATAGAGAAAGAAAGTGTAGGAAACCTATCGCACGGAAATAAATGAAAAATACTGCCTGTGAAAAAGGAGAAATCTTTTTTCACAGGCAGTATTTTTTTGTCGATTTTAGAAAAACAACTTTATTGGTTAAGTAAAAAGAAACCAGTGATTAAGCAATGAAAAACGATGGAAAACAATAAGATTCATTGTAAGATTTACATAAAAAAAGAACTTAAAATTTTCACACAAGTAACAGAGATACTTTTTTAAGTAAAAATAACTTGAAAATTAAGTCAAACATGCTAGAATAAAATTAACTTAAAAATAAACATCAGAAAGAACAAAAAAATTAAAAAAGCAGTTACACGCTTTTATGGTTTATCTTATAAGGATCTAG
>OLPQ01001280.1_pt1 | contig 18499 bp, 18 predicted proteins | sample 1672451 | NCBI WGS metagenome assembly OLPQ01 (sample SAMEA3136687, study PRJEB25190) | human gut metagenome | biome: human gut; feature: human-associated habitat; material: faeces | place: Austria | collected 2013
CTTCTTTTGTATGGCTTGCACATACCTGTGTACGGATTCTTGCTTTTCCCTTCGGAACAACCGGATAAGAGAATGCAACAACATAAACACCTTTTTCCATCATATGCTGTGCAAATTCTGCTGCAGTCTTCTCGTCGTATAACATAACCGGTACACATGGATGAGTTCCCGGAATAATATCAAAGCCATTATCTACAAGTTCTTTTCTGTAGTAAGCTGTAACTTCTTCCAGGTGATCTCTAAGCTCTGTACTCTCATCTAACATATCAAAAAGTTCAATACTTGCGCCTGCGATAGCCGGTGCAAGAGAGTTGGAGAACAGGTACGGACGGCTTCTCTGACGAAGCAGGTCAATGATCTCTTTACGTCCTGATGTATATCCACCGGATGCTCCACCAAGTGCTTTTCCAAGAGTACCTGTGATAATATCTACACGTCCTTCCACTCCACAATGTTCAGCAGTTCCACGTCCTGTCTTTCCTACAAATCCTACAGCATGGCTGTCATCTACCATAACAAGTGCATTGTACTTGTCAGCCAGATCACATACACCTTTCAGGTTACAGATAATTCCGTCCATTGAGAATACACCGTCTGTTGCGATCAGTTTGATTCTTGCTCCGGCTTCATCTGCCTCTTTTAACTTAGATTCCAGATCTTCCATGTTATTATTCTTATAGCGGAAACGTTTTGCTTTGCAAAGACGTACACCGTCAATGATAGATGCATGGTTCAGCTCATCACTGATAACTGCATCGTCTGCTGTCAGGATTGTCTCAAATAATCCACCATTTGCATCGAAACATGAAGAATATAAAATTGTATCATCTGTTCCCAAAAAATCAGAAATCTTCTTCTCCAGCTTTTTATGGATATCCTGTGTACCACAGATAAAACGAACAGATGCAACTCCGTATCCTTTCTCATCATAAGTATGCTTTGCAGCTTCGATCAGTCTCGGATTGTCTCCAAGTCCCAGATAGTTGTTCGCACACATACACAGAAGTTCTCTTCCATCTTCCATCGTCACACGTGCACCCTGCGGAGAAACAAACGGAGCTTCTCCTTTAAACAGTCCTGCCTCTTTGATGCCTTCTACTTCTTTTGTATAAATATTTAAAATATCATCTTTACGTGCCATCTTTCTTCTCTACCTCTCTTCTTAGTCATTCACATGTGCCCAGTCAAGAACTACTTTACCAGACTGTCCTGAAATCATTGCCTCAAAACCTTTTTCGTAGTCTTTGATATCGAAACGATGTGTGATAATTTCAGAAATGTCCAGACCTGCCTGTAACATCGTAGACATCTTATACCATGTATCCCATACTTTTCTTCCGTAGATTCCACGGATATTCAGTCCGTTGAAGATTACTGTCTCAAGGTCTACTGTTGCATCTGTTCTCTGTAATCCAAGCAGTGCTATGTTACCACCGTGCTTCATATTATGGATCATGTCATGAAGACCTGCCTGTGATCCGGACATCTCAAGTCCCACATCAAATCCTTCTGTCATGCCGATTTCTTTTAAAACATCGGATAATTTTTCTTCTTTTAAGTTTACTGTTCTGGTAGCACCCAGTTTCTTAGCCAGATCCAGACGATACTGGTTCATATCTGTTACAACAACATGTCTTGCACCTGCAAATTTGGCAATTGCTGCTGCCATGATACCAATTGGTCCTGCACCTGCAACCAGTACATCTTCACCAAGCATATCATAAGACAGCGCTGTATGTGTTGCATTACCAAACGGATCAAAAATTGCATACATCTCTTCCGGTATATTCGGATTGCACGGCCATACATTAGATGCAGGGATTACGAGATATTCTGCAAATGCTCCGTTTCTGTTCACGCCGACACCTTTGGCATCCTTGCAGTTCTCTTTGTGTCCTTCCAGACAGTTACGACATTTACCACATGTAATATGTCCTTCTCCGGATACCAGGTCACCGATCTTGAATCCTTTCACACCCGGTCCTACTTCTACAACTTCACCTACATATTCATGACCTGCAGTAAGTCCGACCGGAATTGTATGCTGTGCCCAGTCATTCCACTGATAAATATGTACATCCGTTCCACAGATTGCTGTCTTGTGGATCTTGATCTTCACATCATTCGGTCCTACTTCCGGAATCGGAACACGCTTCATCCACAGTCCTTCCTCCGGTTTTTCCTTTACTAGTGCCCACATCAGACCATCATTATTTAATTGCATATTATATGACCTCCCAAAAACACCATCTCCCCAGATGGCAATCTCTTTATTAACAATGGTTATTATACCACTCTTACTGCATATGCACAACCTCTAAACGATATTTTTTTGTTTAATATGACAATTTTTTCACATACTTTTTCCTTTTTCTTGTCATTTTGCACCAAAAATAATATTTACTTTCCTGCTCTTTTCCTGTATAATCATAATCATACTTGCGAAAAGCAAAAAAACAAAAGAGAGGGGTGCGGGATTCAAAAAAATCCTGCCAAAAAAACAATGAAAGATTTAATCAAAAAATGGAACAGCATCAGCCTAATCAAACGGATCATCTGCGGATTGATCATTGGTCTGGTTCTTGGTCTTGTTGTTCCGCAGGCATCCGTAATCTCGATTCTCGGAACCATGTTCGTCGGAGCACTGAAAGGAATCGCCCCGCTTCTGGTATTCTTCCTGGTTATGAGTGCACTCTGCCACATGAAGTCTGGTCAGAAGACCAATTTAAAATTTATTATCATTTTGTACATGGTTGGTAACCTTGTATCTGCCTTTGTAGCCGTTATTGCCTGCCGGTTATTCCCAGTAACACTGACCTTTACAGACACTGCTTCTGCTACCGATATCACTCCGCCAAGCGGAATTGCGGAAGTGCTCACCAACCTTTTGAACAATCTCGTTAAGAATCCGGTTGATTCCATTGTCAATGCTAATTATATCGGTATTCTTTTCTGGGCAGTTATTTTTGGAATTGCATTAAAACATGCGAACAAGGGAACAAAAGATGCACTGGAGAACATTTCCGATGCAACGGCGACCGCAGTTCAGTGGATCATCAACTGTGCTCCGTTCGGTATCATGGGACTGATCTTCTCTACGATTTCAGAACAGGGACTGGATGCATTACTTTCTTATGGAAAGTTAATCCTCGTTCTGGTTGGAAGTATGGCTGTTGTTATCTTCATTATCAATCCAGTCATTGTATTTATTTTCACAAAACAGAACCCATTTCCACTGGTATTTACCTGTCTGAAAGGAAGCTTTATCACAGCATTCTTCACCAGAAGTTCTGCTGCCAATATTCCGGTTAATATGGAACTTTGTAAGAAACTTGGTCTGGACGAAGATACCTACTCTATCTCCATTCCACTTGGAGCTACGATCAACATGGCAGGGGCTGCGATCACAATCTCTGTAATGGCTTTATCTACCGCTCATACACTGGATATCCATGTAGATTTTCTTACATCGATCATTCTCTGTGTACTTGCTGCATTAAGTGCCGCAGGTGCTTCCGGAGTTGCCGGCGGATCTCTTCTTCTTATCCCTATGGCCTGCAGCCTCTTCGGTGTACCGAATGATGTTGCCATGCAGGCTGTCGGTGTTGGATTTATCATCGGAGTTATCCAGGATTCCTGTGAGACAGGCCTCAATTCTTCATCCGATGTACTTTATACAGCCATTGCTGATATCCGTGAAAAGAGACTTCGCGGTCGGAAATAATACATAGAAGCTGCCACTGGCAGCTTCTATTCCATATTAAAAAATACCGGGAGTGGAAGAATCTTTCTATTGATTCTTCCACTCCCGTATTTATTCTCATTTTTTCACTCAAACCATTGGATTCCGTTATCCTTTAATTGATATATCCTGCCTTTTTAAGCTCCTCTTCTGCCTTTGCAAGATTCGCATCAGACACACGGATAATCGGTCCTGTACAGCCCATTCCGCTCTCTGCATAGATGTTCTGCTTCCACAGTACTTTCACCGCATCTTCCAGATCCATAACTTCTATTCCCGCAATCTGGGATGTCACGATCTCTTTTGGCGGAACCTTTACTTCTATGGCTTCCGATGCCGGTTTCGACATCTGTTTTCTTGCCGCCAGGATATCTTTTAAACCGGCTTTGTCTGCTGCTACAAATTCTTTCTTTGCGATCTCAAATACTTTACTTTTTACCAGCTCCGCCGCATAACGGATTGCGCCTGCGATCACTGGTGCTCCTGACGCCCTGGATACAATCATAACCAGCTGTTCATAACCTTCCCCGACACCAGGGCCATAACCATATCCGGATGCTTCAAAGCTGCCTCCTGTTGTGTAAGAAGATAACATCTTCACCATGATATTTCCGGTCAGCGAATCACATACCATAATGTCCGGTGTTCCCTGCAGTACATCATTTCCACGCATTACACACCCCCCGTCAGCTCTTGCTGATTCAGCAAACGTAATGTCGTATCCGTTTTTCTCAAGTTCTTTTAATGCCATCTCCGTCTGGCGTGCACCATCCACATTCAGGATTCCCACTGTCGGATGCTCCTTACCACACGCCTTTGCAGCTATGATTCCATAGATTGTATTTTTGATCATTCCTTCTATACGGTCTGAACTGGAAGTTCCGGTTGTATTGGCAATGAACATCTCTCTTCCCTTCGCCGGAGTCACAACACGTCCAACCGTCGATACACCAATCGGGAATGGGAAATGCATCGTTACCGCACCGTCTACTTCATGCGATGCAAGCATTTCTTCCATCTTCTTATGACCTTCTTCATCATCTGCTACCTTCACGGTAGTAACGCCATCTGCTTCCAGTGTTCCGATATAATATACGTCAATTCCATCTTTTGCTGCCATCTTTGCGGCTTCCATGGCATTCTCTTCTCCATGTTCGCTACCCATTCCGGTCAGTGCAATCCTCGGTTTCTTTCCAAAGTTTCCGGTCTCCAGACCTTCTGCCATCTGCAGAAATGTGTCTGCAATGATTTTTTCAATCTTATCTGCCATCCTGCACACCCCCTATTTAGCCATCAGGGTTGCTGCAAATTCTTTCATCGCCTTTGCGATCAGTCCCTTTACTTCTTCCTCAGATACACCGGCAGCTTCTTCCTGTACAGCTGCTGTATTGCCATGAATAACGAATGATACCCCATCGAAAAGGTTCGTCATACGTCCAAGGAACAGGCTTCCTTTTCCGATGATCATTGCATTCTTAATCTTTCCATCCAGAATGTCTTCTCTTGCAAATCCTACATATGGGACACCGGAAGGAATATGACCCTGTGTCGGTGCCCATCCGGTCAGGCCATGTTCTTTTGTAAAGTTTGCAAGTTCTTTTCTGTCCAGCTCGCCTCTCTTAACAGCCAGTGCACCGATCATCTTATAATTGGCAAGCGGTACATCTCCTGCTCCTGCCGGTTTTGTGATATCCGGATTCTGCATCTCCGGTGAGAATTTATCGATATCCGTAATTTTCATTCCTGCACGGTCAAGCGGGTCTGCTACCAGGCTTCCGATTACATTCTGCGGTGCAGAACCGGTTCCCACACTGTGGCGTCCAAGCATTCCGAGATCGATCTCTGGGTTCACTCCGTCATTTTCAGATACAACAACTGCAAATCCTCCCAGGCAGTCTTCCAGGATTGGAAGGCCTTTCTTTACATGATCTTTTCCGTTCATACCAAGTTTTGCAGTACAGCCTCCTGCTGTAACGACAACCGTCTTATACGCGCCTGCTTTTACCAGTGCGGCTGCCTCGATCAGTGCATGTGTCGGTGCTGCACAGAATCCTCTGGCATCTGATCCGGTTGCATTGACAAGACCTGCCACCTCTGCTGCCGCCTTCGCAAAGTTACCGCCGCCTCTTTGGTTCATATCTCCACAAGCTTCTTCCGCACAGTCAATTACATATTCAACATCTGATTTCTCAATTCCTGCATTCTTCACAGCATAGAGAAGGGCAAGTACACTGGAAGCCTTGCTCATAAGATTTTCATGCATAACATGAGAAGACAGGTTCACATCAATGTCATGTGCCGGTTTTACACAGCCCACTAACTGATGCTCAAAATATAATGGTTCCGCATGATCTTCGCTGATCAGCGTTTCGATCTCTGAAAGTTCCACCCCTTCATGGATTTTTTCAACTATGTCATCAGAGATTACCGGATCTTTGGCAAATGCTTCTTTATATTTTTCAACAAACGCTTTGTCCAGTCTCACTACTTCGAACATATCACATGCCTGTACCAGAAGTAAGAATTCTTCTTCCGGCATGATCTCTCCATATTTTCCGTAACGTTCTGCCCCTTCTTTTTTCTTGTCATAATACGGGAATTCTATTTCGGCAAGTTCATCCGGATGTGCATTACCGATATAAGTCTGATTCGGCCAGTAAGACACTGCCTCTTCATAAGAACGGAGATGCTCCGGTACTGCTTTTAAATATTCCGAATCCGGATTCACAACTCTTTCTGTTGTCTGTGTTGTTCCGTTGTATAAAACCATATCTGGTGTATGTACTAATACATAACTTGCCCCTTTAATTACACTGTTCATTGGTTATCCACCTTTCCATTTACCTCAAAATAAATACCCTGAAATTTAGAAAAAGGACAGTCCCTGTAGGAACACAACGGACCTGTCCTTTTCATTCGTATGAGAAACTTCGGACTATAACTGATCTCTGATAGCCTGCATCTCAGAAATGATATCATCAACATCTAATACCATTTCCATCATGCTTACCTGCTCATCATAAACCGCTTCGTCAAACTCTTCTTTCATCTCTGGTTCGCATACGTGATATACCGTGAGTCCAAGCTGGACCCCTGTCAATGGACCTGCGAAAGTAGGATCGCCTAAAGTTACAGTCTCAGCTGCAAGACCTGCAGCCTCTCCTTCTGCTGCACCAAGAACTACTACCAAGTTCTCTGCACCATATTCTTCAGCGAATTCTTTTACTCTCTTCTGGTTTTCCAGATCCATTGCGCCTGCGCTCGTTCAGACGAAACATTCCGTAGATGAGAATACGATCTCAGCACCTGCAGTTTTTACACATTCTGCGATAGCCGGTCCCGGAATTCCATCACGGTCTCCGATAATTATTGCTTTTTTCCCTTCTAAAATAGCCATAATTACGATCTCCTTTCTTTTTATTTAAACCTTATCAAGGTCATTTATCTATGATTTAGAAATTACCTTTCGGGAATCAGATATATTTCTTAATCATTGCTTCAATTGCTTCAGCTGTACAGTCATCTTTTACCAGCTCTTCTACTTTTTCCCCGTCTTTATAGATTGCCATTACAGGAAGTCCAAGAACTTTCTGGGCAATTGCAAGACGGCGTGCTTTTGTTGTATTTAACGATGTGAATTTGAGCTTGTCCCCATAAGTATCTGCAAATTCATGTACCTTCGGCATCAGTGCCTGACAAGGAACACATCCATCTCCATAAAAGTCAACAAATACATAACCTTCTGCTTTTAATACTTCTTCCTCAAACGTAGTCTTATCTACATCTATCATGTCATTTCTCCTCCTTTTTATTATAATGACCCGGTTAAATTCCGGAGTTTCTCCTAAAAATAATCTGACATGCTGCGTTCGACCTGAACAGCTGCGATCGCACCATCTGCTGCCGCTGTTACCACCTGACGCAGGCTCTTTACACGTACATCTCCTGCTGCATATACACCCGGAATATTGGTATGCATATCAGCATCCGTCTTAATGTACCCTCTTTCATCCATATCAATGATTCCTTCAAAGATCTTTGTATTCGGAACCGTTCCGATAAATCCGAACAGCCCGAACATTCCGTCTTCCGGATCTGCTTCGACTTTTGTTACTTCTCCGGTCTTAACATTCTTCACATACATTGCCTGAAGGATGTCGTCACCTTCCAGTTCTTCTACGACACTGTCCCACATAAAGAAAAGCTTCGGATTCTTGAATGCTTTTTCTTGAATTGATTTTGCAGCCCGCAGTTCATCTCTTCTGTGAATGATCGTAACTTTTCTTGCGAATTTTGTCAGATACATAGCCTCTTCTACCGCGGAATCCCCACCGCCGACTACATATACTTCAAAATCTTCAAAAAAGTTCGCATCACATGTTGCACAATAAGAAACACCTTTTCCCCTGAACTGTCCTTCTCCTTTGCATCCGATCGGTCTTGCATGTGCGCCCGTTGCAATGATCACATTTTTTCCGCGATATTCATTCTTTTCGCTCTTAAGAACCTTGACCTCTCCTTCAAGTTCTACTTCTTTGATCATATCGGATACCCTTTTTGCCCCGAATTTTTCTGCCTGCTCTGTCATTCTTGCAATCAGGGATGGTCCGGATTCCCCTTCTACAATCTGACCCGGATAATTTTCAATCTCGTCAGTAATTGCGATCTGACCTCCATCCTGACCTTTTTCGATGATCAGAACATTGAGCCGGCTTCTTCCTGCATACAGCCCCGCCGCCAGACCGGCAGGACCTGCACCCAGAATGATAACGTCATAAATCTCACTCATTTTACGTTATATCTCCTTCTATATTCACATGTACTATTCAAAAACTTTCTGTCCGTCAACTTCCGTAGTCAAAGCTTCCAGAGCTTTTTCTACGATTCCACGGCGTAATTTCTTTTCTTCTTCCTGATCCAGTGCCGGATTACCGAGTGGATGTGGAATAGCAATTGCCGGTACGATTCTATTTGCACCAACTGTCATAGAAATCGGAGTAACTGTACAGATATGTACAACAGGAATTCCTGCTCTTTCGATTTCTTTTACCATCGTTGCACCGCAACGAGTACAGGTACCTCAGGTGGAGGTCAGGATAACGGCATCTACTCCGTCAGCCTTTAATTTCTGCGAATACTCTGCTGCAAATGCTTTTGCGGATGCTACAGATGTTCCATTTCCTACAGTTGTATAGAACAGATGATGAAGCGATCCGATCACACCTTCTTTTTCCATATCACGAAGAACATCTACCGGAAGTACACGGTCCGGATCTTCATTCGCATATACCGGATCATATCCGCCATGTGCAGTCTCATATGTCTCTTCTGTAAGATCTGTAACTCCTGTAATATCATACTCTCCATAGTGAGAAGCACTTGAACTTTCTATGTGGTCCGGGTTTCCCTTTGGAACGATACCACCGGAAGTAACCAGGGCAATCTTCGCATGTGCAAGATCCTTCACTGCCGGATTTGGTTCTACTCTGTCAAAATTCGGCATCGGATATTCTGTTACATATGGCTTGTCATTCAATTTCTTGATCAGCATCTTAACAGCACGTTTGGATCCTCTTTCTTTTTCGAAGAAGTTTACACGTACACCATTTGGGATATATCCTTCTTCTGCAGATGAACCGATTTTTTCTCCTTTTGCCAGTTTCACTGCCAACGGAGCAAGTTTCTTCACTGCATCCCTCATACCTGCCGCACTGTTCTTTGTTGAGATCATGTAGACATCATTCTTGAACATATCTGCTCCAGGGTTTTCTACATACATACCTGTAACTGCAGGAATTCCAAGTTCCTCCTGAACAGCTGCCGCAATTGTACCGCAAGCCACACCATAACGTCCTGCATTGAATGCCGGTCCTGCAATAAATACATCCGGTGCCTGCTCTTTTACCATTGCAAGAATATCTGCTTTTGCTTTTTCAAGGTTCTCATTGAAGTAAGAATCTCCGCAAATAACTGTTGCAATAATCTCTGCTTCATCTTTAAAATTCTGTGTCAGTGCCAGACCAGGTCCTACAACTTCCCCAACACGAATTTCTGCAGGATAGTCTGCTTTTTCCTCTCCACCAATCTGTGCAAAGAACTGGTTGATATAATGAACTACTTTTATCTTAGACATATTCTTATCCTCCCTCTTCTATCTTGCACTCAGCTTATTGAAACCTGTCTCATTTGTTGCACCTGTGATGACCTGAAGTTCTACTTCAAGAGATCCATCTTCGCGAAGTGTATCTTCACTTGCTCCGGCGATCTTTGTCACATAATCTAAAGTTCCAATTACTTTATCAAGTTTTGGCAGGATAACAACTTCATTTGCATTACCACCTGTTACAACCGCATCTGCTGCCACATCTGCGTCCGCAAGAGACTGTGATTTTCCATCACGTCCGGCATACTCATCTGTAATAATTACAGTCTTGATGCCTTCTGCTTCAATCTTCTTACAGTTCATAATAAGGTCTGTATCCGGATTACCAAATCCTTCCTGTGATACGATAACGCCATCCAAATCTAACATCTTACACAGTTTTGCTGTCCAGTCAGAAGATCTTTCTTTATCTGCAAGGTATACATTTTCATTTGTAATGATCTGACATACAAAGTTCAGTGTCTTTCCATGTTCTTCAAACAGATCATGAACAACCGGATTATTCTCATGTACATATGTAGGATTCTTATCACATGCAGATACACAGTTACCGGAGACGATTGCTCCGTCCATGATCTCTGTAGGACTTAAGATTGTAGGAAGTGTCTTCTTTGCATCCACTCCGTATACATAAGTGTCATGTAAGAGTCCCTGACTTTGAAGCATCTGGACATATGCAACTCTCGGAAGATCCGGATACTGTGTGATTCCTTCTTTGATACCGCATGTCTCATATACTTTTGTCTCATCCGGCGTAAGCTCACGCGCTAATTCCCCAATGTAAGCTGCTACCCGGAATCCGGCAAACCGGACTGCTTTTTCATATTCATGCTGCTTGATACCTTCTACAGGTTCACATACCATAACCAGATTCAACGTCTTTGAAAACGGTGTGTAATCTGCTCCAGGTCCTGTCATGTCAATGATACCTTCCTGGAATCCAACGATTCTTCCTGCTGTTACAACAGCCATTCCTTTTAATGCATATGTCTTTCCGGAACCAACGGTATCAACTTTTGAAATAATTCCCGGGAATACCCCGCCTTTTCCCTCAACTTTTACTCTTGGTTCGATCACATCTTTTACCGGTGTGATTCTTACTGATTCCCCTGGTTTCGCAATATCAAAAGTGACTGTTTTGATATGCTCATCTTCCAATGCTACCGCTTTTACAGCTCCTTTATCTACATACAGGATTCCATCTTCAATCTTTGATGTATCCGCAAACTGGATATCCTTAATGTAAATATTTCCCATTTCTAATCTCACGATCTTTTCCTCCTCTTTTCATCTTCTTTTATAAAACGCTGCCCGTTTTACAACCTCTTTTATCACTGTCTTCTACCAGACATCCGCAGACGCCAGTCCGCTCTCTAATAAAGTCCAGTCAACCAATTGAAAATCCTTATAAACTTCTTCTTTGTAATACTTACTTTTATCTTGAAATTTCTGACATACCAGAATCGCATTTTCAATCAATCTGACAGATTCCCCATCCACCTTCTCCTTTCTCTCAGATATCAGCACAGATTTGTACGGTGTTTCCTTTGGTTTTACACTTCCTGATAATGGATGTGTCAATAATCTGTGGCCTTCGTAAATTCTGTCCCTTACTACCTTCAGAAGTTCTTCATAAGAGAGTTCCAGATAGATTACCTCATGTGTATCATCCAGCCTGGATCGTACAAGCGGATTATTTGTGATCACCATATACTTACTCATTCATGTCCATCCTCTCTTATGTTATTTCAACCAGCCTTAGAAAATAAAAAGGACGCTCCACGCCAGTTACTGCGTTCAAACGTCCTTTTCTGTCTTTCGTCCTGTTAAATCTAATTCCTCTTACAGTACAAGATTCAGAATGTAGTCCCTTTCTCCGTCCTTTTGCCTGAAAGTTTCGTCCGGTTTTTCTCCATTTTTTTCGATACCGGTTTGCCTCTTCGGCGGCTGCCCTGGCAGCTCTCTCTTGAGAAATATCATCCCACTCTTCTTTTCAGTTATAGAAAATTTTTATATCATTTATTTTCTTCCTCTATATTACATCATTGTTATTTATATTGCAATACTTTATCTTTTTTTATCTTTTTTTAGTTGTTTTGAACAATTATGTAATCTGCTTTTTGTATATTTTTCTATTTTCCCTCCGTTTTTCGTTTTCACTTATTCATTATTCACAAAGTCTTTTTTCTTTATTTTACTTTTTTATTTTTTAAGAAATTATGATAGTAATCGTCATGCAATTCTTTCATCTGGCTGCTCAGGAAGAACAATGCAAGAATATTAGGAATTACCATCAATGAATTGAAACAGTCTGCCATATTCCATACCAAATCAACCTGTGCAAGTGAACCTAACAATACACAGAGCGAAACCAGAACCGCATACGGCTTTACTGCATTTTTTCCAAATAAATATTTCACATTGGCCTGCCCAAAGAAATACCAGCCAATAATCGTCGAAAATGCGAAAAAGAACATACAGATTGCAATAAATACATTACCGAATTTTCCGAATACACTCGAAAATGCATACTGGCTGAGCGCTGTACCTGTAAGCCCTGTCGGAATCGACTGTGTTGTAATAATCACCAGTGCCGTCAGATTCAGAATTACAAAGGTATCAATGAATACACCGATCATTGCTACAAATCCCTGCTCTACCGGATGTTCTACTTTCGCTACCGCATGTGCGTGAGGCGTCGATCCCATACCTGCTTCATTCGAGAACAGTCCTCTTGCCACACCTTTTGTGAGTGCAAGCTTTACCGTTGCTCCCACTGCTCCGCCACTGACTGCAGACGGTTTAAAAGCACCTACAACGATAGAATAAAATGCATATGGGATTTCTTTAAAGTTTGCAAAGATTACAATCAGTGATCCGATAATATAAAAACATGCCATGATTGGAACAATCGTCTCTGTAACTTTTGCAATTCTGGAAATTCCTCCGACAAATACAAACAATGCGATAACCGCTATAATGATCCCCACCACTATCTGTGGTATACCAAATGCAGTATGAAATGCTGACGCTATCGAGTTGGACTGTACCGCATTTCCCATAAATCCCAGTGCAAAAATGATCAGAACAGAAAAGACAGCTGCCAGGATTTTTCCAAAAGTACCTTTGAAAGCCGCCTGGATATAATAAACCGGTCCGCCTGTTACATGCCCGTCTTTTCCTACATGCTTATATTTCTGAGCCATAATAGCTTCTCCGAAAATGGTCGCCATTCCAAGAAATGCCGCAATCCACATCCAGAAAATCGCTCCCGGTCCGCCTATTGCCAATGCTGTTGCCGCTCCTGCAATATTCCCCGTTCCTACCTGTGCTGCAATAGCCGTTGCAAGTGCCTGAAATGATGACATACCGTCTTTTCCCGCCGTTCCTTTTTTCGAAAACAGTCCGCCAAACGTTCTTTTCCACCCGGCCTTAAATCCACGTATCTGGATAAATCCGAGCCGGATCGTAAATATAACACCTCCTCCTAACAGCAGAATGATCAAAATATAATCTGCCAGATAATGTTGAATCAATAATACGATATTATTCAGTTTATCCAAAGTCTTTCCTCCTTACTTATAGATTTTACGAATAATGAATTAAGTCTTTTCTATAAATATACTCTTTCATTCATTTTAAATCAATATTTTATTTTATATTTTATTTTTTTGTACATTATGCACAAATCAATTTCTACATACCTGCATATATAAAAAAAGACCGTGAAACCGCCATGCATGCACTTTGGCATACATAGCCGATTCCACGGTCTCTTGTTTTATCTCTTATGCTTTGATTTTCTGATTCTTACCACTCGAATTTCTTCTCAAAGTAAGCATCCAGATCTTCAATCTTGATTCTTTCCTGTTCCATGGTATCTCTGTCACGGACAGTTACTGCTCCGTCTTCTTCAGAATCGAAATCGTATGTTACACAGAATGGTGTTCCGATCTCGTCCTGACGACGGTAACGTTTTCCGATATTTCCACGGTCATCAAACTCGCAGTTGTATTTCTTAGCAAGCTGTGCATATACTTTCTCTGCTCCTTCGTTGAGCTTCTTGGAAAGTGGAAGTATACCAATCTTCACTGGTGCAAGTGCCGGATGGAAGTGAAGAACAGTTCTTGTATCCGGCTTATCTTCTGTTCCAATATTCTCTTCATCATAAGCTGCACACAGGAATGCAAGAACTACACGGTCTGCTCCAAGTGACGGCTCAATAACATATGGTGTATATTTTTCTTTCTTCTCGTCATCAAAATAAGTAAGATCCTGTTTTGACACATTCATATGCTGTGTCAGATCATAATCTGTACGATCTGCGATTCCCCACAGTTCTCCCCAGCCAAATGGGAACAGGAACTCGATATCCGTAGTTGCTTTACTGTAGAATGAAAGCTCCTCTTTATCATGGTCACGATAACGTACTTCTTCGTCTTTCAGTCCCAGTGTGTGTAACCAGTCAAGACAGAACTTCTTCCAGTAAGCGAACCACTCAAGATCTGTATCAGGCTCACAGAAGAACTCTAACTCCATCTGTTCGAACTCTCTTGTACGGAATGTAAAGTTACCTGGTGTAATCTCATTTCTGAATGATTTACCAATCTGTCCGATTCCAAATGGAATCTTCTTTCTTGATGTACGCTGTACGTTCTTAAAGTTTACAAAGATTCCCTGTGCTGTCTCTGAAATATACTGTATTCTTTGCATCTTCTGTAACTCCCTGGAATGTCTTGAACATTAGGTTGAACTCACGGATCTCTGTGAAATCATGTTTACCGCAAGTCGGACATGGAACATTATTCTCTTTAATAAAATTCTCCATCTGCTCATGGCTCCAGCCGTCGATGCTGTCTCCAATCTCAATACCATGCTCGTGAGCGTAATCTTCAATAAGTTTATCAGCTCTGAAACGCTCATGGCATTCTTTACAATCCATAAGAGGGTCGCTGAATCCGCCAAGATGACCACTTGCAATCCATGTTTGTGGATTCATAAGGATCGCACAATCTACGCCGACATTATATGGTGATTCCTGAATGAACTTCTGCCACCATGCTTTTTTAACATTATTCTTAAGCTCAACTCCGAGATTTCCATAATCCCATGTATTTGCAAGTCCTCCGTAAATCTCAGACCCCGGATACACGAATCCTCTGGATTTTGCTAAAGCTACAATTTTGTCCATTGTTTTTTCTACCATATTCCCTTCTCCTTCTCCTCTGATATTGTTAATAATTATACAGTTAATACTATCTATTTTCAAGTCTATTTCCCATATATTTACTTTGTATTTCTATAAATCAAACTATTGTCTCTAATATTTCCAGTGATTTAAAGTTTCTTCCCACGTATACATTCAGGTAATTGCGGATCAGATTCTCCAGTTCCAAAAGCACTTCTTCTTTTACTGCGAATGTATATAACTTCTCTACTTTTGAGCTGATAATATACTGAAGCGTATATAAAGTAGATGTCCCTACCATCACCGCGTCCGGCGCATGAATCTCACATTTTCTACAGACCAGACCGCCTTTTCTGACGCTGAACTTCATATTTTCTTCCCAGCTTCCACAACTGACACATTCAAACACCTGTGGGCCTTCTCCATTGATACAAACCGCCTTTAACTCATAAATGCACCGAATCAGCCGATTTGGTATATGTACATTTGTAAGGGCGCGCAATGTCTGATACAAAAGTTTTAAGAGTTCTGTCTCATCGTTGGCTTCCCTTGCATAGTACCCTGCAAAATCCAGAAAATAAAAACCATAGTAAGCACCTTCCACGTCTGTCCGAAGTTCAGAAAAATAATTGGAAATAGAGGCCGACATCAATGTATATGATGTCCGCCCCTCATAGACTACAAATTCTCCAAATGAAAATGGGCTTGTCACCCCAAGGAGGGAACTATTGGTTCTTCTGGCTCCTCTTGCAAATGCTGCAATTTTCCCACGTTCTTTTGTAAGCAGTACAACACGTCTGTCATAATCGCCCACCGGATTTGCCGAAAGCACCATGCCCGTCACGGTAATCTGATTCATAGGTCTTCTTCTGTGAACGCTCCATGACTCTGTAGCAGATCTTCATGCCGCGGTAATAGAGATAGTCCACAATCCTTCCTGTCTTCATAAATTGCTTCCAGTACTTTTCTTCCATAAGGTCACCTCATCATAAGCTTGTTTTCATGTAAATGTTTTTCCTTATGATTAGATTCCCCCAAATACCACTCATTTTATTCTTCTTCCCGATATCCAAAATTTTTCATCAGAAACTCACTGTCTCTCCAGTCCTTCTTTACTTTTACCCAAAGCTTGAGATTTACCTGGCAATCCAGCATTTTTTCAATCTCATAACGGGCAGTACTTCCGATTTTTTTCAACATATTTCCTTGTTTTCCAATAATTATCCCCTTGTGCGAATCTCTCTCACAGATAATCGTTGCGTCAATGTGCATAACTTTTCCGCGTTTTTTCATCTGATCGATTGCAACTGCGATTCCATGTGGAATCTCTTCATTCAGACTGTGCAGTGCTTTCTCACGGATCAGTTCAGCTACGATCTGACGCTCCGGCTGGTCTGTAATCGTATCTTCATCATAGAACTGTGGTCCGTAAGGAAGATATTTCATCACTACTTTCAACAACTCTTCCGTGTTATCTCCGCTCCTTGCTGACACCGGCACGATGTCAGCGAAATCATACACATCTTTATATGCTGCAATTGCAGGAAAGATATCTTCTTTCTTTACACTGTCTGTTTTATTGATAACAAGTACAACCGGCGTCTTTACCTTCTTAAGCTGGCTGGCAATATGCTGCTCTCCTGCTCCGATAAATGTTGTCGGTTCTACAAGCCAGAGAACAACGTCTACTTCATTTAACGTTCGTTCTGCAACATTTACCATATATTCTCCAAGTTTATTTTTTGCTTTGTGGATTCCTGGTGTATCGACGAAAATAATCTGTCCATCTTCTCTTGTAAGTACAGTCTGAATCCGGTTTCTTGTCGTCTGCGGTTTCTTGGATGTGATTGCGATCTTCTGACCGATCAGATAATTCATTAGTGTGGACTTTCCAACATTCGGACGTCCGATCAGAGTTACAAATCCTGATTTATATTTATTATTCATCTTCCTTTTCCCCTTCATTCTGGAAACTTGTCACTGTCTGGAACAGGTCTTTTGCTTCTTCAATCTTTTCTTCACTTCCGATAACACAGATCTGGTCTGCCGAAAGGATTGCTTCCAGTACCGGTGCCAGCCTGCGGATATCCTCCTGCGTTGCATCCAGTACTTCTTCTCTTGTTTTCCGAACCATGTCTTCGTTTACTTTATTCATATAAAGATTCATGGAACGTTCACCTTTTGCAGAAGGCGTCATCGGCTGATCCAGATTGCTCATCGTTCCGATAATGTATTTCGTCATATCACGGTCAGAAACTGTAAAATTCTTCACATAATCTACAACACCTTCATACACATCCAGTGTCCGCTTCAGATTCGGATCACGGTAAGAGACAAAATAACCTTCACCGATACGGTTAAAGTTGCTCATACAGCCATATGCACCACCTTTTACACGGATATTCTGCCACAGATATTCATAACTTAAGATTACTTTTAATATCTGTAATGCTCCTGTATATTCTTCTCCCCGTTCAATAAAATTACCGGTTTTTGCCACATACTGTACTTTGGAAGCAGTACGGAATCCTTCGTTCTTCTTCTCACAGTGAATAATGCACGGTGTCTCTTCCACCGGCTCTGTATACAATCTGTCTTTCAGAGACTGCACCATTTTTTCAAAGCCCTTCAAACCTTCGCCTGCGGCTGTGTAACTAAGCATCATACGATCTGCCCGGAACAGCTTCACTGACAGTTCCTTTAATTTTTCCGATAAATGTTCTTTCTCTTCTTCAAAATGTGTATCCAGCCAGTCTACCTTGCGGAAGAAATCTACGCCATTTGTCATATCTTTAAGTTTCGCTGACGGAGATGCATAAGACAATGCACGAAGTGCTGCCGTTGTATGCCCGGAAGACTGGAACTTCATCAGAAGTCTGGATTTTAACATGGCAAGGATTTCTTTCATACGCTTTGTATCATCCAGGCAGGACTCTGTCAGGATCTCACCCATCATATCAAATGCAAACGGGAGCTTGTCATATAGGGCTTTCGTTTTGATCTCAAATGTAGCTTTAAATTCCTTTTCCTTTACTTTTGTAACATCATTGTATAATTCCAATGATGTTACAATACCACCAGTATGCATGTTAATCTCATTAAAAAGTTCTCCATATCCATGTTTCTTCGTATCGATCACGCCAAGCGCTGACTGTAAAATACCAACATACGGAAGGTCTTCCTCCTGCACATCCGACATATCAAAGAGAATATCTGCATATCCAATTCCGTTCGTTTCAATTTCATGGAAAATAACCGGCACATCCGCAAGCCTCATCTCTTCATTAATAATCGGCTGGATTTTTCTGGAAATATCTTCTCTTTTTAAAACCGGTATCTGCTCCAGATCTTCCGGTGAATCTTCTTCTGACTGATAAGTTTCCAGTGCCTTCGTATTTACAACCAG